>Ga0210404_10000022_pt1 | contig 300117 bp, 215 predicted proteins | sample IncBWH28MmetaG_FD_155455 | JGI IMG/M metagenome (GOLD analysis project Ga0210404, IMG submission 155455) | Forest soil microbial communities from Barre Woods Harvard Forest LTER site, Petersham, Massachusetts, United States - Inc-BW-H-28-M | ecosystem: Environmental > Terrestrial > Soil >... | reverse complement strand
GTGTTACGCACCCGTGCGCCACTCTCATGGATAGCAAGCTACCCAATCCCGTCCGACTTGCATGTATTAGGCCTGCCGCTAGCGTTCATCCTGAGCCAGGATCAAACTCTCCATTGTAAAATGTTCTGTTTGCTCACTGACCCTATTATTAATAATAGAATCTGTAAAAAAAAAATATTCCTTCTACAGTATCCCTTTTCTCTTCTTTTCATAACCCGCCTCCCCCTTAGGGTCGGCCGTTACGCTACATGATTATCTATCCTTTATAAGAACGTTTGTTGTTCTCTGTCGCAGAGAACTTTATTTCAAAAACCTTGCGGTTCTTAATGTTTTGACTGTTTTGCCTCGTTGTTGAAGCGGCTGCAAAGATGCGATTTTTTTAAATGTCTGTCAAGTGTTATTTTCACTTATTTTGACATATTTTTTTGTCTCTAAAATCTCTACAGAACGACGCCTTTTTTCCAAAGCGGTCACAAATGTACAGAGATTTTAGCTGTCTGCCAAAACAATTTTACAAAAACCTAAATCAATTTTATAACTCGCTGTAAACTAACTGTTATTTTAATATGAAGTCTTTATCATTATCGCGTAAGCAACAGCAATTTTTGAAATTGTATCTTTGAAGCCGATGATAAATGAAACCATTTTCCCCAAAAATTTCCTGGCTTCTTTGTCCGGCGAGCCCGGATTTGAGCCCGAAAATTTTATAAATGCGCAAAAAAATATTGAGGCTCCTACATCCATCCGGATAAATCCGTTTAAAAGATCATCCATCAAAACAGGCGAACAGGTGCCCTGGTGCCCGGAAGGTTACTACCTTGATAAGCGCCCTTCGTTCACTTTCGACCCGCTGTTTCATGCCGGGTGTTATTATGTGCAGGAGGCATCGTCGATGTTTATCGGCCATATCCTGAAACAGATCAGGCAAAATAACGATGAGCCTATAAAAATCCTGGACCTGTGCGCCGCTCCTGGCGGTAAAAGCACCCTCATCAATTCGGCCTTAAATAGTGACGACCTGTTGGTATCGAATGAAATTATAAAAACCCGTGTCCCGGTTTTGTGCGACAACCTTAACCGCTGGGGCACTGCCAATGTTATCGTAACCAATAACGATCCCAGGGATTTCAGCAAACTGACCAGCTTTTTTGACATTATATTAGTAGATGCACCCTGCTCTGGCTCGGGCATGTTCAGGAAAGACCCGGCGGCGATGAACGAATGGTCGGAGGCGAATGTGAGCTTGTGCCACCAGCGGCAGGAGCGCATACTGGCGGATGTTTACCCGGCTTTAAAAGACGGCGGACACCTTATATATAGCACCTGCTCCTACTCGCACCCCGAAAACGAGGATATACTCGATTGGCTGTGCAAAGAATTTGCCATGGAAACGCGGCGCATACCTATTCATACCGATTGGGGCATTGTGGAAACCGAGTCGGACCAGCAGAAAGCATGGGGATATCGCTTTTATCCCGGCAAGGTAAAAGGCGAAGGCTTATTTGCTGCCTGCTTACAGAAAAACGGGGAGACCGTGCAATTGTCATCCTTCAAAACAAAGGGCAACCAGAAACTGGCCGCCAAAGAGATTGAACAGGTAAAAGCGTATATCAATGCACCGGACGATTTTTACTTTTTTAAAGTGAACGACGATTGGATGGCCATAAACCAGCAGCATAAGGACAGCCTTGATACGCTGCAGCGCCATTTATATATCAAAAAATCGGGTGTGCGAATTGGCCGGTTGATGGGCAACGACATGGTGCCCGACCACGAGCTGGCGCTAAGCATATATATAAATAAGGACACGGTTTTAGAGACGGAACTGGATTACGACCGGGCAATACTTTATTTGCGCCGGGAGAACATAGATATTGATACAGCCAATAAAGGCTGGAGCCTGATGACGTTTGAAGGGCACCCGTTGGGCTGGGCCAAACTGCTGCCGAACAGGGTAAATAATTATTTTCCGAAGGAATTAAGGATATTAAGCTCCCCGACTCCCTAAAGAGGAAAGCCAGGCAGCTTAATAATTTAGTATTGTGATTGTGACAAAGAAATCTGCTTATAGCCACACAGACAGAATAGTAGCCATCACCATCATCGAGATGAGCCAAAAGCCATTATCCAGCAGCCAAAGTCCCCAGGGCTTTTTCTCATACAGTTTAGTGCAAAGTGTTACGGTGGCTACAAAGCCGAGCCAAAGGAAAAACGCACCCATTAACCCGCCATGGACCCCGCCGGTTTTTAAATAGGCATTTCCAAAAATAATTGAATGGTCCAGCACATAAGCCATTACAAATGAGCTGATCAAGACCAGTACAATATTCATTGGCGCAGGCTTCATGTCGGTGATGCCGGTAAGACGCACCCAAACTTTGCTAAAAATTGCGCCGTACCAAATTGCGCCGATGATGTAACTGGCAACAGCCGCTGCCGCTACGGCAAGATAATTTACGTGAACTTCCATAATCGTGGTTTTAGGGTTTATATTGATTAAATTAATTCTAAGTGATAGAAGCCTGTATATTTTTATTTCCTTGCCCGCTTTCAATTGCATTAAGCGTAAAAATCAGGCGCATGAACAGCCACACGATTCAGGTTTGATTTTATTGGCTTGGCTTTGATTATTAATGATTTAAGTTGTAATTGGCTATGGTAAGGGTATATCAAATCTAATGAAAAACAATTTACATTACCAAAAACCCTGTGTTATTATTTTGTGAATCTTATAAAGATTTCGCCAACAGCCCGTTCCTATGAGTTTGCCCCACAACATATCCTACCCATCCTATCAACTTTATAAACAATTTCAAAATCAATCCATAATTTGCACATTTGCAGAGCTGCTCCCGATAGTTATCGGGATTGCATATCAACAAGCATGGGTCAATACTTTATTATAGATTTCGACAGTACGTTTACACAGGTGGAGGCTTTGGATGAGCTGGCGCGTATCTCGCTAAAAAATCATCCCGACAGGGAAAATATCTACAAGCAAATTGAGGACCTGACAAACGCGGCGATGGAAGGTAAATTATCATTTACCGAAAGCCTGGAAGCACGCGTAAAACTTTTACAGGCCAACCGCGAGCATTTGAAACAGCTGATCACCCATCTAAAGAAAAAAGTATCGGTTTCCTTTTCACGAAACACCGTGTTTTTTAAGAACCACCAGGACGAGGTATTGATCGTTTCGGGCGGGTTCAAGGATTTTATTATCCCGGTGGTGACGGAATACCAGATCAAGAAGGAAAACATTTATGCCAATACCTTTGAGTTTGACGAAGAAGGAAATATCATTGGCTATGACCGCAGCAACCCGCTTTCGCAGGAAGGCGGCAAGGTTAAGCTGTTAAAAGAGCTCAACCTGCAGGGTGATATTTACGGCATTGGCGACGGCTACTCGGATTTCCAGTTAAAAGAATCGGGGCTGATCAAAAAATTCTTCGCCTTTACGGAAAATATCGAGCGCAAATCCATCGCCGAAAGGGCCGACCACGTTACGCCGAGCTTCGATGAGTTTTTGTATATCAATAAACTGCCCAGGGCGATATCTTATCCTAAAAACCGCATTAAGTGCCTGGTGGTGGGCGAAATAGAAGAAGAAGCCCTTGCGCAGATACAGAAGGAAGGCTACAATATCCGCCAGCGCGAATCGATCGAGGATAAGTACCTGGAAGAAGCAGGCATTGTTTTCTGCGACGAAGAGCATCAGCCCACTGTTGAACAAGTGCAGAATGCAGGCCGGTTAAAGGTAATAGGTGTTTTTGGAAAGGTAGCCAGCCGGAAATTAGCCGAGGCAGCCTGCGAAAACGGTATCATTATTTTCGACGACCCAAAAAACAACCCGCGCAACGACGATTTTATCCCCAAACGGGTAATGGGCTTTATGAACGAGGGTAAAACGCATACCAGCTGCAACTTCCCCGACCTGCAGCCGCCGCGCATAAACAACGCGCACCGCCTAATTCACATCCACAAAAATGTACCGGGTATACTGGCTAAAATAAACGAAGTATTTGCCCGCCATAACATCAATATAGTCGGCGAGTTTTTGGTGACCAACCCTCAGATCGGTTATGTTATTACGGATGTGAATAAGGGTTATGATACCGAGGTACTAAATGAGCTGAAGGCTATTGACCAGACTATCAAGTTTAGGTTGCTTTATTAGAGAGTCCATAGACCATGGTCGATAGTCCATGGAAAGAATTGGTTATTAATTTACTCGAATTTGCTATCGTCTATGGTCCATCGACTATTGACCAAAAGGCACCACCAGCACCGGTACTTCCGAATGGCGCACTACATGCTCGGCTACGCTGCCCATCAGCAGGCGGTCGATGCCGGAGCGGTTATGGGTTCCTATAACGATGAGGTCGGCTTTGAATTCTTTACTGCAATCGATGATACCCTGTGCGGTCGCACCATACTCTGTGAAATGAGAGACTTTTATATCTTTCGCAAATTTCTTTGTGGTGCGGTCAAAAATATCTTCTGCCTGGCTTTTGCGGATATCGAGCAGCTCCATCTCCTCGACACCCACACCTTGCATCGGCATGCCTAAAACCGGGTCGGCGCCGGCGCCCATTGGCGGCATCATAGTCGGTTCAACAATATTTACCAAACCTACGGATGCGTTAAATTTGCGGGCTATTTCGAAACCGTAAGCTGCAGCATACTCCGCAAACTTGCTGTCATCAACGCCGATAAGTACTTTTTTGATGGTCATGGCTGTACAAGATTTGGTAATAATCATAGTAACAACTTAAAAGGACATATTTTGTTTGGGTATGACCAATTAACGGGGTCAAACATCCTTACTCATCGAAAATAGTTTTCTTTCTTACATTTGACCATGGATTTTTCGCCGGAAATTGAAGACCGCCTGGCGCGGCTGCAGGAAAAATATGAAGCCATGGGGCAGGATATGACATCGTACCTGGATGGCTTGCTGCATGCTGATTTCTTAACTTATTGGGACTATATTCACCTGGATACCTTGTTAAGCCTGCAAAACCCGAAGACACCGTTCCCGGACGAGGAGATATTTATTATTTATCACCAGATAACCGAGCTGTACTTTAAGCTGATACTGCATGAATGCAGACAGGTAGCAGCCCAAAACCCATTAACAGCGGATTTTTTTACAGCCCGTTTGCAGCGCATTAACCGGTATTTTGAGGCGCTGACCCAATCATTCGATATTATGGTTTACGGGATGGAAAAAGAACAGTTCCTGAAATTCCGGATGTCGTTGCTGCCGGCGAGCGGCTTTCAGTCGGGACAGTACCGGATGATCGAGATATACGCGACCGATTTTATAAACCTTGTTGCCGCCGACAAACGCGAAGAATTACGGAACAGCACCATAGACCAGCAATTTGAATTTTTATATTGGAAATTTGGCGCTACCGAACTGTCAACCGGTAAAAAAACCCTAACGCTTAAACAGTTCGAGAAAAAATACGCGAATGATTTTATTGAGCTGGGAAAAGCCAATATCAGCCACAACTTTAACGCGCTGTTCCGCCAGCTAAAAACTAACGGACAAGCCACCCCGGCACTCGAAAATGAATTGAAACAACTGGATATCAATGTAAATGTAAACTGGCCGCTATCGCATTTCAAATCGGCTGTTAGGTACCTGCACCGCGAGCCGGACGAAATAAAAGCCACCGGCGGCACAAATTGGCAAAAGTATTTACCGCCGCGATTTCAGAAAAGGATCTTTTACCCAGGATTATGGAATGCTGAGGAAATTGAGAATTGGGGGAAGGCCTGGGTGGAGAAGGTGGTGGGCGAGGCCGATAATCGATAGTCCATGCACCATGACTGTTATTTCTACCATATTTTTGTCAGATTAACAAAAACCATGGTCTATCGTCTATGGACTATGGACTAAATTCAACTATGAGCAAAAAAATTCCTACCTTGCCATTTTCAGAATTAAATACAACAGGCCATGACTGAGACGCTGGATATCAAGATCACCAAAACCAAACATTCCCGTTTAAATGAAACGGATTTTAGCAATTTACAATTCGGGCGCACCTTCTCCGACCATATGTTTGTGGCTGACTATGAAGGCGGCGAATGGAAAAATTTCCAGATAGTCCCTTATGGGGAAATTGGATTTAACCCGGCTATTTCGGCGTTGCACTACGGGCAGGCTTTTTTCGAAGGCTTAAAGGCTTACAAACATGCCGACGGGCAGGTGTCGGTGTTCCGTCCGGATAAAAATGCACGCAGGTTCAATAAATCGGCAGAGCGTTTGTGCATGCCCGAACTGCCTGAAGAAATATTTATCCAAAGTATTGCAGCAGTTGTGGATGTGGATAAGGATTGGATCCCGTCCAAGCCTAACCACTCCCTATATATCAGGCCATTTATGTTTGCCACTGACCCTTACCTGGGCGTACAACCATCGGCAACCTATAAATACATCGTGTTAATAGGCCCTGTAGGCCCTTATTTTTCGAAGACTTTACGCGTTAAGGTGGAAACTAATTTCACCCGTGCTGCCGAGGGCGGTTTTGGCTATGCCAAAGCAGCGGGTAATTACGGGGGCGGCATGCTTCCGGCTAAAAGAGCTGCTGAAGAAGGTTTTGACCAGTTGATATGGACCGATGCGAAAGAACACGCTTACATTGAAGAAATGGGAGCTGCTAACGTGATGTTTTTCCTTGACGGGAAATTGATCACTCCCTCAACCCGCGATACGATATTAGATGGCGTTACCCGCGATACTGTTTTAACGCTGGCACGCGAATGGGGTGTGCCGGTTGAAGAACGCCGGGTTTCGATCGCCGAAATTATAGAAGGCGCTAAAAATGGTAAACTGACCGATGCATTCGGCGCGGGCACTGCGGCTACAATTGCACCTGTTGGTTCGATCAGCTATAATGGCGAAGAATATTTTTTAAGCGACCCGAAAGAAAGAGAATTCTCGCAAAAAGTATTAAAAACACTTGATGGTATCCGCTACGGCAACCTGCCTGATACACATGGGTGGAATTATATGGTTTAGTCCTGAGTCTGGAGTCTTGAGTCGGATGCTGTGTAAGCAATAATCTGACTCGGGACTTCTGACTTCCGACTCAAGACTTCAAACTTCTACTCAACGCTCACAGTCAACCCTTCCTGCTGGAGTATTTTGCGGTAAACTTCTACCTCGGTAAAGGAGCCTTCAAGTATAGCGCATTTACCTTCGTTATGTACCTTCCAGGCTATTTTTTCGGCTTGTGCTTCGGAGTAGTCGAGGTACTTCATCATGCAAAATATCACATGATCAAAAGAATTTACATCATCATTCCATAAAATAAGCCGGTGCAATTCTTTTAACCCTACCAGCAACTCTTCGAGGGTAAAGGTTTCTTCCTGTGTCTCAGTTGGCATACGTAACTACAAATTTACGCAAAAGCAACAATAAAAGCGGCAAAATTCTGTTCAAAGCACCTAATCCTTAATACAACTATGAAAACTATTCTTGCGGGCCTCGCCCTTTTTATCAGCCAGTGTTTCATGGTTAGCATAGCTAACGCACAATCAGGTACGCTGCATGCGCCGCCGGCACACCTGGTGATCGACGGCGATGCCAAGGAATGGGGCGACAGTCTGCGGTATTATAACGCCGAAAAAAAGATAAATTACTCGCTGGCGAATGATAAGGATAACCTGTATATGGCCATTCGCATCAATGATCGTGTCGACCAAATTAAAGTACTTCGATCAGGCTTAACCTTCAGTATCGATCCGAGGGGTAAGAAAAAGGAAAGCTACAGCATTACTTTTCCGCTCAACATCCAGGGGAGCACCACCTTTGATCCCCGAAAGGCTGAAACCGGTGAAATCACCAAAGCCGACCGGGACGAATTAATGCGCGAGCGGTTAACTACACTGCGGGGCATTAAAGTCGCGGGCTTTAAAGATATCGAAGGTGATATGATAACCACCTCCAATACATACGGGATTCAAACCGCCATCAACTATGATGAAAACGGAAACCTGGTATGTGAGGCGGCTATCCCACTAAAGTTCTTCCACGTCGATGGCCCGGCAAAAAATGAATGGGCCTTTAATTTAAAAATAAACGGCTTTACAAGGCCAACTGCTAATGCCGGCGTTAGTGAACAGCAAGGCGGCGAGGGCCGTGGCGGAAGAGGCGGCGGCATGGGCGGCGGTGGCCGGGGCGGCATGGGTGGCGGTGGTCGCGGCGGACGTGGCGGCAACCGTAGCGGAACGCCGGCTGACCAGGGGCAAAGTGAATTATTTAAGTCGAGTGATTTTTGGACTAAATTTTATTTGGCGAGGTAGGAGATTGGAGATTAGGTTGTATTTGAAAACACCAAAGGATTTTGTCGTTCTGAGCGATAGCGAAGAATCGTCTACGTTAGAAATAAACAGCGCATACCTGCCAGTTGAAGAAGATTCTTCACGGCGTTCAGAATGACAACCGGGACGATTCATTTTTATGACCGCCTTGTAATAACTACAAATCATCACTCAAGACCTACTCCACCTTATACCGGTAAACCTGTCTGCCCAGGTTGCCGGTGTCGTCAACCCCTTCTATCACCACCCGGTACGTGCCTTTTGTATCGGCGTTAAAATATTCAAATGAAGCCGCGCCGTCCTTATCAGTTATAATGTTGGGATTCCAGTATATGGTGCTGCGCAGGTCGGGTACATGTGCATTGGTTTTAGGATCGTCATATTTCGGTGAATAAAAGGTTCTTGATAAGTAATAGCCTTTTGGACTGTAAGTTAATATACCCGGCGCATAACGCTGAACGTAATCCGAACCGCCCCTTTTGGTGGTAATTATCAAAACCCCGCCGCCGCCAGTGGCTCCGTAGATAGAAGTGTAACCTATGGATTTCAGCACTTCGATACTTTCAACATCATTTGCATTTAACTCATGCAAAATATCCGAGTCAACATTTACTCCATCAATTATTATTTCCATCGGCCAGTTTTGAGACCGCATTAAGTATGGTACACCGTTCAAAAACCGAACACCGGCTAGTCTGCCTTGCAAACAATCAGCAATTTGAGGGCATGCCATCCTGGCAAACTCTTCACCGCTGAAAACCTGGTCGGCATTGCCCGGACCGTTTAAATTTGATGAATGTTCGGCAGGGTTTTTTTTCGCCCTTATCTCGACCTGTTTTAGCAACACGGAATGATTGATAAGACCGTACTTAAGCTGGCCGGAATACCAGTTTTCGCTGTTATGCAAAAAAAACGAAAGGCCGTCGCTAACATTTACCTGCAGGTCGGGCGCGTTTTTATTTTTTCCTGCTTGTAGCGACGATATATTATCAAGGTCGATCTGCAGGTTTTTCCGGTCTTTTGCCGTGCGTGCCTGTATCACAAATTTCACACTATCCTTAAACACTAAATTTCCAACACTAAACCTTCCATAGTTGTCTGATACGGTGTCCAAAATAAAGCCGCGGCCTGTAGTAGTGAATATAGTAACCTTACCGTTTGCAACCGGACGGCCCGAGAGCGTTTTCAGGTGGCCGGATATTTCGAGTGTTTTTTCGGGCTGGTAGGTAACGGCCGGGTAGTTTTCGCTCAGCACCTGCTTCCATTCAAACCTATGGTAACCCTGGGTAAGCATCAGCAAATCCAGGTCGGCAGCGGTTTTTTCGTCAGGATTGGTAAAATAATATGCAGGACGTTCTACATACCCCCGCAGGTCAGCTGTCAACAGCAAATTGGATAATATCGTGCTTTCCGCAGATTCATCAACCGGCGCATTTGTTTCGTCAGTCACCGATACCGAAAAACTGCCCACCACCGGCTGATCCGCCGCATCCTTTGCATGCAGTTGAATTTTTAGCTTTTGCCTGGGTGAATAAGCCTGTTTTCCGGTTGAGATATCCAGCTTAAGCTGATCGGCGTTTTGCACAAATGCAATCCGCTCGTTCATTGGTTCACCCGTTGGGGAAAACAACGTAAATTGTACGATCCCCGACGGAAACTTGCGCTTTGGTATAATGGCCCTGAAAGATTTGCTGCCGGGTGAACTTTTTGCTGCATAATAAATTATCCCGCCCGACTGGCCGATCAGGCTTAATTGCCCGGTTTCGGATGTAGCCTTTGTAATTTCCGATCCGGGCAAAATTTTTACAATGAAATTCTCGCCGGCGTTGTAAACATCCAGCGTATAACCGCTATTTACCGCTGCTGGCAGGTCAATGAAGTTGGATGAACCGTCCGCATAGGTAATCATCGCTTTATATATCCGTCCGCTTTCGGGTGTAAAATCGAACACCCCCATACCCAGATGCGTGGTATTGAATGTTGCCACCGTGGTATTTTTATCATCCAAAACAGTTCCCTTTATATTAGCGCCCAATCCGTCGGCGCCAACCGCCTTGAACGCTATCTTCGAATCATTTCCGTAAACCAGATTCCCTCCTTCAGGGAAAAACTGCACATCCACTTTAGCAGAGGCCGCTTTTATGATTATTGATTTCGTTATCGATTTTTTGTTGTCAACACTTAGTTCGGTATTGATCCGGCCTGCAGTGAGCAACTGCGGATTTACATCTGAAAAACTAACATTTAAATTCCCTTTATCATCTGTAAGCCCCTTGCCTTTTGTTATCACCTTTGCGCCAAAGCGCACTTCGTAGTTTACACGTCTTCCGGCATAGGGCGCTCCGTTTAAGTCCGCATAATTTATTACAGCGTTTACGTTTTGCTTTCCGTTTTGAACGGAGTAGGTATAGTTGGTTTTTGTGAAAACTTTATTGCCGATTGCATTAACGACCGCGAAGGTTTTGTCGAAAAAGTAAGCTTCTCCGGCGTTGCGCATCCAGTTGGTGTAAGCCCTTATACGGTAATTCCCGTCTTTAAGTGTATCGGGCAGCGAAAAATCGCCCCAGGTTAACCCGCTTATCACGGGCAGCTTTATTCTTTGTTTAACAGAATCCAACTCGTCGATCAACTCCACATTCAGTACGCCGCTAACAGCCGACAGGTGGTGTTTGGCGCCCACAACAAGATACGCCTTGAACCATATATCATCGCCGGCAGCGTAATACGGCTTATCTAATTGCAGGTAAACTTTTTCCTGCAGGTGACCCGAAAGCCATTTATCAAGCTGCGCTGCGATCTTGCCGATCGGATCGTCATCAATGCTGATAAATGCCGACAGTACGGTAACCAATCCGATAATCAGCAAACTTACAATCGTCCGTTTATGGTTCATAAAGGGGAATAAAATTGAAAGTACGAAAAAAGTTGGGAAAGTCCGAAAGTCAGTAAAGTAGTTCGAAATATCTATTAGCTAATGATTGCCTGTCCGCAGGTGTCGCACTTTTAGTCTTGTCCTGAAATAGGTTACACAAAAAAGTGTAAATTTTTTTTAGGACGACACAGTACACAGGAAGGTCATTCATGAAGAACTGTCGCTGAGCAATCGGGCTGATAAGGAGTCTCCATTCTATGTCACATCCGGCTTATTTCTTTCGGACTTTCCTAAAAAACATTCTTCCACATCATGCTTTCAACCGGGCGTGTGGTTGGGTTATTGTATTTAGCGTTGTCCTTGGTACTATAAAATGTTTCTATTTCGCCTTCTACGGCAAAATAAATGAGCTGCCCGATGGGCATACCTGCATAAATTTTTACGGGCTGGGTACATGATATTTCGAGCGTCCAGGTATTGCAAAAACCTACATCGCCTTTGCCGGCGGTGGCGTGTATATCTATCCCCAGCCGTCCTGTGCTTGACTTTCCTTCCAGGAAAGGGACATGGCAATGTGTTTCGGTATATTCAACCGTAACACCGAGGTAAAGTGTATTGGGCTGCAGGATGAAACCATCCTTAGGTATCTCAAAAAACACGATCTCGTTATGCAGTTTGGCATCTAAAACACGGTCGCGGTAAGTGGCTAAGTGCTTTCCCAAATGCACATCGTAAGAGTTGGTGCCCAGGCAATTGCGGCGGAATGGCTCAATAATGATATGTCCTTTATCTATTTCTTCTAAAATGCGCTTATCGGAAAGTATCATGACGAGGGTTGAGCCGTCTAAATTATGACTATTTAAACTTCCCGGCAATGAGATATTGCCAACATTAGTTTTTGGGAAATGTGGAAAGAAAGAGGGCTTAAGATTTTAGATTTAAGAATTACGATTTACGGTTGATCGCTGCGGTTGAGTCATTTGGGCATGCGATAGCGATTTCATCCACAGGCCTTCTATGAGAGACTATCCGGGCATTTTAAAGTTTATAAACATTTCTAACGATTTGCCATTTTTCAGGTGTTCAATGCGTTCATCTGTCAAGAAATCGAACACCCGGACGAGTGTTATTCGCGAACATCCCTGGCTACTACTTCGCCTGATATTTTGTGCTTAAGAATAAGTTTCTGCTCGCCGTGGGGCAATATTTCTTTTTTGATGAGATAATAATCGTTGTCGTACGATACAAAATTTGAACCATAGTCGATATTCTGGTCGCCGCGCCAGCCTTCTATTTGCACCGTTTCCCATTTACCTGATTTTGCCGACAGGTACGCTGCATCAAGTATGGCATTCACGATATAGCCATCGTAAAATGATTCGAGCGGTTCGGTTTTGTTTTCGATGGCATTGAACATATCGGTAAACATGTTGGTATAGCCCAGTTCGTGTATCTCATCCCCGACAGGGAACAGCCAGCCGCTGTTGCTTTCGGCTTTTTCGGCCACGTAGCCGCCCTTGCCGGTGCTGAACATTTCAAAGCCTGTACGCAGGAAGTTGTTGAGCCAGATGGTGCCTTCGGTACCCATTACCTCGTCGCGCAGGTCCATCCCCCCGCGAAAGCACCAGCTTACCTCAAACTGTCCGATGGCGCCGTTGGCATATTTTACCAGGCCGATAGCGCTGTCTTCTGCCTGTATGGGATGTACCTGTGTAGCGGCCCAGCACATCACCTCAACCGGCCTAATTTCCTTACCAATATAGTTACGGGCAATCTCTACACAATGGCAACCCAGGTCGACCATTGCCCCGCCGCCCGATTGCTCATGGTCCCAAAACCAATCGCTATGCGGACCGGGATGTGCTTCGCGCGATTTGGCCCAAAGCACCTTGCCGATGTTGCCATCCTTTATGCTCTTCATTGATTTTAAAAACTTGGGCGTATAGCAAAGGTCTTCGAGATAGCCGCCCATTATACCGGCCTGTTCTACCATATCCAGCATTCTTTTTGCCTCTTCAGCATTCCGCCCGAGCGGTTTAGTGCATAACACATGTTTACCGGCTTTGGCGCAGGCGGCCACGGCGGCTTCGTGTAAATTATTCGGCAGGGAGATCACCACCACATCAACATCTTTACGCCCCACTACTTCATCCATATCATCCGAGAAAAATCCGAGTTTGTAATCGTCAGCAAACTTTTTGGCTTTATCTATATTTCGTGAATAAACGCTGATCAAATTATCCTTTGCGCGCTGGGCTTGCAAAGCGTCTGCATAAAAACGGGCGATAAATCCCGAACCTAACATGGCTATGTTCATATTTTAGTTGTAAGGGTTGTTAAATACTAAAGAATTAAAATCATTTCAATTTTCAAATCATCAAATCAACACATTTTCAAATTATTTTTCCCAGCCCGTTTCTTTTAATGCGGGGTCGTTTTCTTTTTTGAGGAAATCGGCATTTGATAATGATTCGGGTTGCCACTCCAGTATGGCGTTATCAGGCACAACGTCAACAGGTATTTTCCAGGAGGTGGATGTTTCGTTATAGGCCAGGTTGGATTGCAGGCTGTAACATGAAATAACCGACCATCTCGGCCTGTCAGACAGGTTGGCTTCGGACCTATGAAGGAGATTGCTGTGAAATATAAGCGCATCGCCGGGTTCAAGCTCAACATATACCAGTTCCATCGTTTTCAGGGCGTTGTCAACCATTTGCATATCAGCCCCCACCTGCTCGCCGGCGAAACCATGGTTTACCCGTCCCAATTTATGCGAGCCTTTTATCACCTGCAGGCAGCCGTTTTCTTTGTTCGCTTCCGTCAAAGCTACCATTACGCTGATCAGCTCATCGGGGAACATAAACTGGTTTTTATACCAGTAGCCATAGTCCTGGTGCCACTCCCATGCGCCGCCAACTTTCGGTTCCTTTTGCATCAGCTTGGAATGAAAATGACAAACCGGCGCATGGTCGCCTAGCAGCTGCTTTACGGCGCCGATCATTTTTTCGCTGCGGGTGAGATAGCCGAAAACATCGTTCCCGGGCGTAAACCACAATGAGAGCCTTGTTTTTTTGCCCGACTGGTCGTTCAGGTCTAAGGCATTGTTTTGCATGGCCTTATCCTCAAGCGCGGTATGGTATAATTTGTTCACTTCTTCGGGTTTGCAAAAGCCTTTTACGATAATATATCCCTGCTGACGGTAAAGCTCAACTTCGGCAGGTGTAAATTTTTCTGTTAACATCAGGTAATTTTTTAGTCGCCGGTTTATAATTGACAAAAAGCAGTACAATTTAGGTTTATTTGCTATAAGTTTGTTATCCTTTTTACAATTTTACTTTTATGGCAATAGCATACAGACAGCAGGTTGATGACGAGACAGAATTTGCTATTTGGAAAATTGAAGAGGAAGTTGATGAACTATATTGTCAGCTGCAGCTGAATGAGCACGAAAAGGCTTTTTATGAGCAGCTTAGCAAGGGCAAGCGCAACCTGCACTGGCTGGGAACACGCGTACTATTGCGTAAAATGCTGGGCACCGAAGAATATATAGATTTTAAAGTAGACAGTCATGGCAAACCTTACCTGGTAAATCTTCCCTATCACATATCATTGAGCCACTCGTTTGATTACGCGGCTGTAATGATCAGCAAAAACAACCCGGTGGGGATTGATATTGAGCAGGTGAAGGAAAAGGTTGAGCGCATAGCCAGCAAGTTTATGCAGCCGGAAGAAATGGCCTTTATTGATGAGCGGCAAAAAATCAATCAATTGTATGTTTGCTGGTGTGCCAAAGAGGCGGTTTATAAGTGCTTCGGGCAAAAAGAGGTATCATTTGCTGATAATATTTTGCTTGAGCCGTTTAATTTTGAAGGACATGGATCGGTAAAAGCAAAGCTTCATCGGGGAGAAACGCTCATCCATTATAATGTAGGCTACCTGCAATACGAGGATTATATGTTGGGATATGTAAACGGTGCAGATGAAAAATAAAAAGGTAATTTTTAGTGATTGGGGTTTAATTGATTATAAAGAGGCCTGGGAAAAACAGGAAGCTTTATTTGCCGCTACCGTCAATTTAAAAACTGAGATACGCAACCGCCTTGCCGCCATCGAAGGCGATGAATACGAGGAATATACTGACACGCCGAATTACCTTGTATTCTGCGAGCACCCGCACGTATATACGCTCGGCAAAAGCGGTAAACCTGAACACCTGCTTCTGGATGAAAAAGGATTAAGGGAAAAGAAAGCATCCTACTACCCGATCAACCGGGGAGGCGATATCACTTATCACGGCCCGGGGCAAATCGTCTCGTACCCTATCCTCGACCTGGATAATTTTTTTACTGACATCCACCTTTATCTTAGAACACTCGAAGAAGCTGTTATTTTAACCCTGGCCGACTACGGACTAACGGCAGGCCGGTATCCCGGTTATACCGGCGTTTGGTTTGATGCCGAAAATGACAAAGCCCGTAAAATTTGCGCCCTGGGTGTCCGCTGCAGCCGATGGGTCACCATGCATGGACTGGCATTTAACATCAATACTGACCTGGATTATTTTAAAAATATTGTTCCCTGTGGTATCGATGATAAGGATGTGACCTCAATGCAGAGAGAATTGGGAAGGCCTGTTGATATAAATGAAGTCAAAAAAAACCTAAAACGTCATATTTCCGTATTGTTTAATATGGACATTGTATGAGAGGGATTCAAATAGCATTTATTTTTATTATTGCAATATCAGGATGTATCAAAAAGGCCGCATCCGTACCGGCTATGCCTGCTAAAACTGCCACTACAACAACTATGACTGACTCATTAACCTATCTTGCCCTCGGCGATTCTTACACCATTGGTGAGGCTGTGCCGCAAAACCAGTCATTCCCATACCAGCTTGTTAGTTCGTTAAAATCGGATTCGTTTTCTGTTCAACCGCCCGCGATTATTGCAACAACAGGCTGGACAGCCGACAATTTAATCAGCGCCATTGCCGCCAGCAGTATTACTAATAAAAAATTTGATTTTGTTACTTTGCTGATTGGTGTCAATGATCAGTTCCAGGGCTTAAGTCAAAGCAATTATCGCGTTAAATTTATTCAGCTTTTAAATACGGCTATCAATTTTGCCAAAGGCGATGCAAGCCGTGTGTTTGTTTTATCAATTCCTGACTACGGCGTAACGCCATTTGCCGGGGGTAATGATAGCGTTATCGGCCCGCAGATAGACCAGTTTAACGCCATCAATAAAACCGAAACACTAAAAGCCGGAGTGGCCTATGTAGATATAACCGATATTTCCCGGCAGGCGGCAAATGACCCGGCGCTAATCGCACCAGATGGGCTTCACCCAGCCGGCAAGATGTATGGGCTATGGATACAACGCCTGGAACCTTTGGTTGCCGCACGGCTAAAAAAATAGATGTTATTTTCTTGAAGCGATCTCTTCCATAGCATGTACCAGCTTATCCAGGTCGGCGGGGGTTGTATAAACGTGCGGCGTAACCCGCACGCAGCTGATGTTTTCCCAAACTATGCCAACTGTATGGATCTTATATTTACTGAACAGTGCATTGTCCAGCTCGGCCGGTGTCATGCCGTCTACGCTTACGCCGCAGATAGCGCATGAGTATTTAGGGTTTAACGAAGTATGCAGTTTTACTTTTGGTATTTGCTGCACTTTTGAGGCCCAGTAGTTTTTAAGGTAGCGTATTCTTTCCTCTTTGCGCTTGCTGCCGATCCCCTCATGGAAGTTTATCGCCTCACCTATCCCCTGCTCGATCGGGAAGCTGCGTGTACCTATATCTTCAAATTTCCGGATATCGGCGCTATGCGGTTTATCATTGCACAACAGCGGCCATACCTTTTCTATCTTTTCCTTTTTTATCCATATCATACCACTGCCAATAGGCGCCGAAAGAAATTTATGCAGGCTGGTTCCGAAATAATCGCAATGCAGCTCTGGTATTTTAAAATCCATCAGGCCAAAAGAATGCGCGCCATCAACAATTACCTCGATACCTTTCGCATGCGCCACATCGCATATTTTACGCACAGGTAGTATCTGGCCCACCCAATTGATCATGTGGGTAACATGCAATAGTTTTGTTTTGGGAGTGATAGCGTTTTCAAAGGCTTTTACAATTTGCTCATCATCCTCGATCGGGAAATCAAAACTGAGCTGTTTATAAACTACCCCTTCGCGCATGGCCCGCTGCCGATAGGCCTGTATCATGTGCGGGTAATCCTGTTTAGTGCCGATCACCTCATCGCCGTTTTTTAAATCCAACCCGTAAATAATCGTATTTAAAGCCTCTGTCGCATTTCGGTTTATGGCGATCTCATCCGGCAGAGCACCGGCAAGACCTGCCAGTTTTTCGCGCAGCGGTTCGCGGCCCTGGTCGAGGATGCGCCACATGTAGTACGACGGCCCCTCATTAGCTAACTGATTATACCGCTCCACTGCCTGCTGCACCACCAGCGGCGATGGCGACACCCCGCCATTATTTAAATTTATGATGTTGGGGTTTACCGTGTACGACCGCTGTATCACGCTCCAGTAATCTTCATCTTCGGCCGCCTGCGCAGCATCTAAGTTTTGGATTTTTTGCGCCGCCTTTTGCCACTCGGCCGCGTGGGTTTGGTTAAAAAGACTATTCACTGAAAATGCTCCTGCAAGCGTTGCAGCTTGTTTAAGAAATATCCGGCGGTCGTTTGAGCTCATAAACGAAATTAGGCTTTTATATTTAACATAGCAAAGCGTGTTGTGTTCGCTTTGCTGTTAGTACGAACGCCGCGAACACCCCCGAACATGGCGCGAACGCACCCTGAACACCCCCGAACACGCCACAAACACCTTGAATTACCCGCATAGATCCGGAATACATATCTTAAAATATCTCCCCCACGTCAATAAACAAGCCTCTTGAGCCCTGCCGGCCAAAGCCGTAATCCACACAGATATTTGTTTTTGAAATGGTGTTCAGCTTTAAGCGCAGACCTGGGCCATAGCCTGGCTGTATGCCCTGTAACCGCGTACCCGGCGCTGCGGAAAACGACTCCGCATTCAAAAAGAATACGCCGCCCAATAAACCGTTGTTTAATATCTTGTACCGGTATTCAGCCTCGGCATATACCATTTGCGCACCACGGAACCGGCCCTGTATATAGCCGCGCCCCGTGGCCGAAAACGAATCCCATTGTGTGCTCGGCAGATCCAGGTAGCCTGGTTTGCCGCCCAGTATCAGCCAGTCGTAACTCCATAAAGCAAGCACATTATCCGAGCCTTCGGGTAAATTGATGTAGCGGCGCAGGTCAACGATCAACGATTGCCAGCTGCTGGTGCTGCCTAAAAATTTATAATTGTCGCGGTATTGTATAGAGGCATAACCACCTTTTGACGGATTAATGGCATTGTCCCTCGAATCCAATAAGGCATTTAAGGTAAAACCGGTTGCTACTGTGTTCGAACTTTTACCGTACGCGGCATAGTCATTAAATGTGTTTTTATCTGTGATGTTCCAATGATCATCAATAATATACCCCGCCCCTGCATACAAATTACCCGCGATACGCCTTAAAACAGTTTCATAAAAACGCGTATATGAATAGTCCATCGGATCCTCATGCGTGATGTTTGAGCTGCTGCCTAAACCGTAAGTACTTTGCGGATACCTGTAAAAGCGGTCATCGCCAATAAAATTATACTTATTATTCTTCGTCCATATGCTGCTTAGTATAGGAAAAGTAAACTGTTTCCTTTGGGTAAATGCCATGCTGCCTACTATAGTCGATATTCTTGCTTTTGGATCGGTCCTGAAGGCGATGTTACCCGCCACCACCAGGGCAAATTTTGAAACAAGCGTATAACCAATTGCAGGCGCAACTGAGAAAGAGGGTTTTAAACTAACCGTATCGGCCTTCTTCTCCGGTTTAATATGAAGGGCGCCTTCCAGTAAATCCGACAAGTCGATCTGCCTCACGCCCTTTGCGTTTACAATGGTGGTATCGTTTGAACGGGTTGTGTCCTTTTCTGTGCGGTTTATAGTTTTTACTGGGATGGATTTACCGGGTATAGGTTTATTTTGCTGTGCGAATCCCGGCGCCACAAACATGCTTCCGATAAAAAATAAGGTTAATCTAAAAAATAGCTTCATTTATAAACATAACAAACCGGCTCGGGGCACCGGCCCAGGATACTTTACTGTCGACAACGGGTTACTTATACTTCGTCCCGAAACTAATCATTTCATCACAAACCGTAAACAATTTTTAATAATCCGCCGCTCCGGCAAGCGTCCCGCTTCCTCCAAAATCAAATTTTTATTTCCCCGTAAATAACACTTATTTTGCTGCGATGCAAAATACTGCCTTTTTACCTGTTAAAAAAATAACGTTATTGCTGGTGGTTATCCTATTTTCGGTGCAGGCAAGCATGTCGCAGGCGGTTTATCTGCCATTATCCTACCAGCTTAACCAAAAATTCAATTCCACCCTGTATTCGGTTAGCAGCTCCCTTCATACTTCGCTGCGGCCATATTTGATCGACAGCGCGCTTGCGCCAACCTATAATGCCATCATGCAGCGCGGGGTCGACAGCAACCGTAAATCGTGGGTGTTCCGCAAACTGCTCAACGAGCACCTGTTCGACGACAAAACAAAAGATTACACTTTTTTTGGCGACTACCTACCCGACCTGCAACTGGGGCACGACTTCCTGGGCAAAGGCACCACCGACCTCAATACACGCGGCTACCAGTTTGGCGGCACAGTTGGCACTAAGTTTTACTTCTATACCAGCGGCTACGAAAACCAGGGCAAGTTCCCCAATTACCTCAAGGATTATATCAATAAGATCAATTTTGTGCCGGGGCAGGCATTTAATCATTCCCCCGGGAGCACATCTGCCGACTGGGCTTATGTTACCGCCATCCTTTCCTATACACCCATCAAGCAACTGAATATTACGCTGGGCGAAGACAAAACCTTTATCGGCGACGGCTACCGCTCGCTGCTGTTATCGGATTTTGCAGCCAATTACCCTTTATTGCGTTTAACCGCGAACCTGGGGAATGTGCAGTACATGATGATGTGGGCTTACCTGCAGGACGCCACGGCAAAACAGTTTGATTCCTTTAGCAATAACCGCCGCAAGTGGGCCGCTTTCCATTATCTCGACTGGAATGTAAGCAACCGTTTTTCGGTGGGCTTTTTTAACGCGGTGATAACTGAAGAAGCTAATGACCATGGGCAGTTTCATGGTTTTGACTTGAATTATATTAACCCGCTCGTTTACTCAAGTTCGCTGGGCCCGGCATCGCAGCCAGACAACGTACTGGCCGGTTTTACCGGGAAGTATAAAATATTTGATAAAACGGCAGTGTACGGGCAGCTGCTGATCGACCGCTTTAACGCCGGCGATTTCTTTTCAAACGGCAACACCAATAATACCAATGGCGTGCAGCTGGGTATTCGCGGGGCCGACCTGTTTAGCGTTAACAACCTGAATTTCCTGTTTGAATACAACACGGTTAAACCCTATACCTACCAAAGCAACCAGCTGATAACCAATTATACCGAATACAGCGAGCCTTTAGGCGATCCGCTTGGCGCGAATTTCAGGGAACTGATCGGGATATTAAATTACTCCGCAGGCCGGTTTGATTTTATGGGACAGCTTAATTACGCCAGGTATGGCCTCGATCCTGCCAATATGAATTACGGCCATGATCTTACAAAACCATTTACACCGACGGTAAATACCACTTCCGTGGGACAGGGGATCGATACTCACCTGTATTATGCCGAAGGGACCGTATCCTTCCTTATTAACCCCAAATACAATTTGCGCCTCGAACTCGGTGGCCTGCTGCGCGACGAAGGCAACACCTTCACAAGTAAAAAAACCGCTCTCTTAACCTTTGGCCTCCGCAGTACCTTCCGCAATTTGTACCACGATTTTTAGGACTGGATAGGTGAATATTTTTACTATTTCACAGTCTTTGTCATTGCGAGCGATAGCGCGGCAATCTCCTCACCTTGCATAGCCGGTTTGCATAGCAACGAGATTGCTTCGTTCCCGAAATAAATTCGGGACAGGCTGTTCCTCCTCACAATGACAAAAGGAGGTTTCTGCAAACTAAAAAGGCGGGAATCACCCCGCCAATTCAATCACAATCATAAAATCTAAACCTCAAATTTCTAAATCTAAAATCGTAATTCGTCAATCTAAAATCGCACTTACTCCTCCCCTGCTACCCGGCGTTTCCCGCTTTCGAAGTGTTTTAAAATTTTCGCTTCAACATAAAAAATAATTTCCTCGGCAATATTTTTCGACTGGTCGCCTACGCGCTCAAGTTTACGGATGATCGATAGCATATACAGCGCCTCGGGCATGTTATTCATATTCGCCTTGATCAGATCACCTATCACCTCCGGTGCGTTCATATTGATCGCATCCAAAACATCATCCCTTTTAAATATACTGCGGGCCAGCACGGTGTCTTCCTTTTCGAAAGCAGTGCGGGTGTCTATCAATATATTAACTGCTTCATCATACATCCGCAATATCGAAGTGCTCTCTAATGCTTTCACGTCAAAATTAACTGCCGACTCCACCACATACAGCGCTATGCCGGCAGCAATATCGCCGATACGCTCAAGGTTGGTGTTTATTTTAAGGGCCGCAAGTAAAAACCTGAGGTCCACAGCTACCGGGCAGTGCAGTGCAAAAATATTCTCGCAGTCCCTGTCGATCTTTAGCTCAAATGAATTCACCCGTTTTTCCTTAACCAGCACCTCGCGTGCCAGGTCCTTATCGAATTGCACCATGGCCTCTTTCGCCTTGTTCAATTGCGACTGGACCAATATCCACATGCTTATCAATTCCTTTTTTAACGCGTTAATTTCGTTCTCTAATGGTGTCATATCATTTTAATTTGTTGAAAGGTTGTAATGTTGAAAGGTTGTAATGTTTTGCCGGAAAGTCATTGTTCGAAGTCAAAATTTCAATAAATAATATTCAACATTTCAACTTTAAAACATTCCAGCATTACAACTCATCCTTAACTAAACCTACCCGTTATATAATTTTGTGTGCGCTTATCTTTAGGCGCGGTAAACATTTGTTTGGTGTTATCAAACTCAACCAGCTCGCCCAGGTAAAAGAAAGCTGTTTTATCACTTACGCGAGCCGCCTGCTGCATATTATGTGTTACAATGATCAGGGTGTAATTGGCTTTCAATTCATGAAACAAGGCTTCGATGCTTGAGGTCGAAATAGGGTCGAGCGCCGAGGTAGGCTCATCAAACAGGATCACTTCGGGTTCCATCGCTATGGCCCGTGCGATACACAAACGTTGCTGTTGACCGCCAGAAAGGAAGGTTCCTTTTTTGTGCAATGAGTCCTTCACCTCGTTCCATAAGGCCGCCGACGTTAATGATTTCTCAACAATATGATCCATCTCGGCTTTAGGTATCTTAAGCCCGTTTAATTTATAACCTGCCACCACGTTATCGTAAATGCTCAAATTCGGAAACGGGTTTGGCCGCTGAAATACCATGCCAATTTTATACCGCACGTAAATAGGGTTCATGGTGTAAATATCATCTGCGTAAAGCTTCAGGCTGCCTTTGGTGGTTGCCCCGGGGATCAGCTCGTGCATACGGTTAATACATCGTAAAAAAGTTGTTTTGCCACAGCCCGAGGGACCCATAACGGCTATCACCTGGTTCTTCTCTACTTTTATGGAAACATCCTTTACCGCATGATTATCCCCAAACCAGGCATTAAAATTTGAGGCGCTTATAACTGAATGTTCCATTTTCTTGTAATCAACTTGGTAAATATGTTTAATATTAGTACAAACATTAATAAAATAAATGAGGCGCCCCAGGCCAGGTTATGCCACTCGTCATAAGCGCTGGTAGCGTAATTAAATATGAGCAAAGGTAAGCTTTGCATTGGTTTTGTTATAGCGGCCGATAAATAAGGATTGCCGAAAGCCGTAAACAATAATGGCGCGGTCTCTCCAACTATACGCGCTACAGAAAGCATAATCCCCGATAATATCCCTGCGAAGCCGCAAGGGATGATAACTTTTAAAATTACACGGTGATAAGGCACCCCTAACGAAAGGGCCGCTTCCTTCAGCGAATCGGGCAGTAACTTAAGCGTTTGCTCGGTCGACCGGATAACGATGGGCAGCATCATGATAGCAAGAGCTACACTTCCCGACAAGGCCGAAAATGTGCCCAAAGGTTTCACTACCCAAAAGTATACAACCATCCCTATTACAATCGACGGAACGCCCTGTAATATATCAACACATAAACCGGCATAATAGGCCAGCCTGGTACTTGCATTCTCACTCAGATAAATTCCGGACAGGATACCCACCGGTATGGCAATTAAAGACGATAAAGCGACAATAATTATACTGCCTAAAAGCGCATTGCTGATACCGCCGCCGGTTTCGCCCACCGGCGCAGGCACATGTGTTAAAAAGTGCCAGTTAACCTGCGTTACACCCTGCTTGATAATGTATAGCAGGATGATAATTAACGGTATGGTGATAACAAAGGCTAAAAAAACAACTACCGATTTAAATATAATGCTCTTGGTATTTCTAACTTTTAATCGTGCGTCCATATCTAATTATTGGTGTATTTGGTAATTATTCTTTTACCAATCAGGTTAATGATCACTGTCACAAAAAACAATACCAGGCCCAACTCGATCAGCGCCGAAAGATATACGGTGTGGTCGGCTTCGGTAAATTGGTTAGCTATAACGCTGGCCATGGTGTTGCCCGGCCCGAAAAACGCCTCTTTTATGCTGCCGGCTAGTGCATTGGTATTGCCGATAAGCATAGCCACGGCCATGGTTTCGCCAAGTGCGCGGCCCAGCGACAACAAAATACCGGCAAATAAGCCCGAACGGGTATAAGGCAAAATTACACTGCGGATAACTTCAAAACGGGTGGCTCCAAGCGCATACGCTCCTTCTTTTAAAGGTGATGGCACCATGCGGATCAAAGATGTACCTAACGATGCAGCATAAGGGATGATCATAACCGCCAATATAAGCGATGATGTAAACACACCTACCCCGTAAGGCGCTACACCAATTTTAATTTCGAATGACCGTATAATGGGAACCAAAACAAATAACCCCCAAAAACCATAAATAACCGACGGTACAGCTGCAATCAGCTCAATGGTGTTTTTCAGCAAATTGGACAGCCAGCCCTTCGGATTATACTCGCCCAGGTAAATGGCTATGGCATACGAAAAAGGTATCGAAATAATCAGGGCTGTAAATGAAGTAAGTATGGTGCCTATTAAAAAAGGGTAGGCGCCGTAAATGTTATTGACAGGGTCCCATACTTTTCCCCACAAAAATTTTATGCCCAGCGATTTAATCGAAGGCATTGATTCAATAATGAGGGTGATCAGGATACCGATAACCAATACCAGTAATATTGCGCTCATTATCCACAGTATCCGTTTAAAAACGGCTTCCCACTGCATTTGGCTGTATGAAAGGTCTAATCTTTTATTTTTCACAAATTCGGGCTTTGTTATTCAACACAAATACCAGCCCCCTGTTTTATGGGAACTGGTAATTGTTTTTATTGGTTAAAAGCTGATATACAGATAATTCAGCAAGTCAACGTTATAATATTGCTTTTCCGCCGAAGGTAGCTGATTTCAACAGTTTTTCTGCAACTTTTACGGCCGATTTTGAAAGCGGCGCATAATTTAAAGGTTCGCAGTTTTTCTGTCCTTCGTGAATGTTATACCACATTAATTGCAGTAACATTTTGGCCCTCGCGGCAGAGCGGTCGCCATATTGCTGTTCTTTGTATATCAAAGCCCAGGTAAAGCTGCTGATAGGATAACCTTTGGGATTATCGGTATTTGTTAATGATACCTCAGCATTTGCAGGCAGTTCAACGTTGCTTGACGCTGTAGTTGAAGCAAGCGTTGGCACGATAAATTTACCTGATTTGTTTTGAACAGATGCATAAGGCATTTTATTTTGAATGGCATAGGCCAACTCATTATAACCAATTGCACCAGGCGTTTGCTTCACTAAACCGGCAACACCATCGTTACCCTTGCCGCCTAAACCTGCAGGCCAGTTAACCGCGCTAGCTTTACCAACCTTTTTTGCCCAGTCTTCATTTACTTTGGTCAAATAATCGGTGAAGATGAATGAGGTACCGCTACCGTCTGAACGGTGAACAACAACAATAGGAACATCCGGTATTTTAACGCCTTTATTGGCAGCTGCAATTTCCGGGCTATTCCAGTTGGTGATCTTACCTAAATAGATATCGGCAAGGTCTTTACCTGTTAATTTTAAAGAACCATTAAATCCGGGGATGTTATAAGTAATTACAACAGCGCCTGAAGCCATCGGGATATGTAAAACCGGCGCGCCTATCTTTTTAGCCTGTTCAGCATTTAAAGGAGCATCCGATCCGCCGAAATCAACCGTTTTGTTGGTCAGCTGCAGTATACCGCCGCCTGACCCGATTGACTGGTAGTTAACCTTTACACCGTGCGTTGCACTGTATTCAGCAAAGATCTTTGAAAACAACGGATACACAAATGTACTGCCTGCGCCTAACAATGTGTTGTCCTGGGCCGAAGCGGATAGTGCCACGCAGCTTGCAGCTAATGCCACAACTGCTAACTGTAAACTTTTTAAAATTTTCATGGTGCTTTTTTGTTTGCTTTTATGGTTGTTGAAATAGCTCTTACTTACCAAAAACGTAGTAGAATGTTAACCTGTAAACCATGGTATGGTCATTATGGAAAAATCCGGCTGCAGATGGATCTCTTTCATCCCTGTAATATACTGCCCAAAAGTTTGGCATAAAGTGAACATTCTTAGTTGGATTGTAATCCAAACCGGCAGTATAAAACTGCTCTTTATAGCTTGGGTTATACGATCCGTAGTTGGTGTTAACAGTATAAGTGGCCGTATTATTATAGTTAGTGCTTGGGTTATAAGTATCGTAACGGGCAAAGTAATTTAAGTTTTTAGCCAGTGGGCCTTTTACCCAAATTGAAAGTCCGTTTACAGTAGCATCTTCAGGCAATTTGGTTGTTGTATTGGTTACACCGCTTGCAATGCTTTGAGTGTATGCTTCAACACCGATAGTAACCGGTTTGGTGGTATACGATGCAAATATTTTTAACATGTTATGCTCCTGGCCGGGTATAGTGGCAGTTGCCGCAGCTGTTTTTGCATAGTCAGCATAAATATCTACATATAGCTTTTGGTTAAGGAATTTTGCCCAAAGGTCTCCATAAAATATTTTGTAGAAACCGGTATTAGCATTGGCTGCCGATAATAAGCTGGCGGTGCTGTTGTTACCAACCATTATTACATAGCCATAATTTTTGGTGGCTGGATCAAATGTTCCCTGCAGGGCAGCGCCAACATCATATGAATTGTTTTTATGGTAATCGGTTATGGTTTTCTCGATTGAACGGTATCCCCAGGTTGCCTCTGATAGACTTACCGGTGCGTTTGTACCAGGCTCGTTCAACGCAAAACCCGGAGTGCTCATTTCACCGATAACAAAGTCAGTTCCTTTCCAAAGGTCTCTTACCCTAAGGTTGAAGTTCTTGATCCAGAACGCCATTTTACCATCAACAAGGTTATCACCGTTTTGTATAGATGTTGTTCCGCTAACGCCGGTATTGGCATTTGGCTCGCTTGCAAGTAACATTTCGGCTTTGAATTTCTTGGTTATATCATAGTCGTAACCTAAGTAAACGCGGCGAAACTGGAATGCGTTACGGTATTGCGGAACACCGTTATACATGGCTTCTGGTCCCCTGCCGCCTAAATCGGCGTGTGCGTCATAATAAAAGTCACCGAAAGCATAACCCCACACTCTTCTTTGAGGTTTCCATGCAGTGTCAGGATCGGCAGCTTTTGCGGCAGTTTTAATTTCTGTTTTAGGATCAGTTGTTGTAGCTGTTGTAGCTGTTGTTTCAGGATGTACAGTCGCTTTTGAAGTGGTTGTTGCGCCTGTAGTTGCGGCAATTATTGTCGCAGCGGTATTAGTTAGTGACGTAGTTTGCGCTTTAACGGCAAAACTGGTAATCGCTAAAACGATTATCGTAGTCGCACTAAAAAATCTTGTAAACATTTTTTTCATATCAATAGGATTTAAATTATTTGCTCCAAAGGTGCGGGCTTGGCATTATCTTAATGTTAAGGAATGATTAACCTTTGGTGATATTATGTAAATGTTAACTTGATGCTAAAAACCTTTTAAATCGGTCAAAAAAATGCAGGGGTGGCGTATATAAGACAAAAATACACTGTAAATCAGCACATTAAATTAATAGTTGAATTCATCCAAACAGGTAACATACGCTTAACATATGCCGGCATTTCCTTTATATATTGTTAACATTGGCATTTTTTCTGCTTAAAAACGCGCTATTTAACCACATTCAGACAAATCGCCCTGAATACGGCCCGCAATCAACCTAAAAAGAAAATATTGTTTGGAATACAGGAAGCTTTAAGGCAAAAACCTCATCCATCAACAAATGACTATCGACCAATGACCAATGACTAATTTCACCCTGCCTTTTGTGCTGCGGCGAGGCCGTGTTCCTTCAATTCCCTAATCTCTATTTCATATGCGCGCATCCTGGCATGCAGAATATCCAGTTCTGTGCGCATCATTTGTATCTCGGTTATAAGCTTTGCCGATTCAGGCTTGTTGATCTTTTTTTCACCTGTGCCAAGTATGAGCCACTCAGGAGAGTATTTTAATTGGAAACAAAGCTTCCGGATAAGGTAATAGCTAACATCCTGCTTTTTATTGATCACTTTGCTGATAAAGCCCTGGTCAACACCAATAAGGCCGGCTAACGCCAGCTGGCCGCCATGCTCTTTAACTATTACCTTTAACCGTTTTACTAATGCTTCGTCCGACATTTGATTGCAATAATAAACAAAGTAGCGGAATAGTCAATAGCTAATATCGTAACGATTAACTATACGGCATCCAGTCGTTTCTCGTAGCAATAAAATCGCAAATTCGGCCTGAAACTAAGGCCAATTTCCCCGGCAAACTGATAGCCAAGTTTAGGGAACAACCGCTGGGCGGCCGGGTTTTCGGAATTGGTATCGATACGCAACGTATTGATGCCGCGGGTTATAGCCTCGCGCTCGGCCTGCATCAGCAGCGTAGCGGCAACGCCCCCGCCCCGGTACTTTTCGCTAACGGCAAGGCGGTGCGTAACAATCGCCGGTTCGGTAATATCCCACCCGGCATCGGCATATTCAGGTTCCTGGTCGGTAGTAATGGCGGCTATACCGGCAATTGCCCCGCCAACCTCGGCAACCCAAAGCTGCTTTAAACGAATATCGTTTTCGAACACACCGGCATTTGGGTATGTGCTGTCCCATTGAAAATTCCCCGCTGCATTTAACGCAGGTACAACTTCATTTATCAGCTGCATTACAGCAGGAACATCGTTTAAATGGGCGCGGCGGATAACCATAAAATAGCTTTGATGCGAAAATAGGTAATTATACATTCCATTAAAAAAACCACTTGCATTGTTCAAATAAATTTATTTACTTTGATATACAAAGTACTTTTAAAAAAAACAAATTATGAACAACTATTTGATCATCTTAAAAAACTGGTTGCCCTACGCCGCTGTCATCACCCTGGTGTGTGGCATCATTTACATCGCAACCCAGCAAAACTTCAGGTCGACCGCCAATGATCCGCAATATCAACTGGTTGAAGACGGCGCGGCAGCTATCAATAAAGGCACCGATCCAAAATCGCTTATTACTGCAGGCTCGGCCATTGAAATATCCGGGAGCCTGGCACCTTTTATGGTGATATACGATGCAACCGGCAGCCTCATCGCATCAAACGCAAATTTAGACGGCCGGGCGTTGACGATACCTAAAGGCGTATTGACCTATATACATGATCACGGCTCCGACGCTGCTACCTGGCAGCCACGGCCCGGGGTACGCCTGGCAATGGTTGGCATAATATCCAACGCCGGCGAAATAGTTATAGCCGGACGCTCATTGCGTAAGGTAGAGGAGCGGATAGCCCAGCTTGGCGAGCAGGTTTTATTTGGCTGGGGGTGTTCGCTGGTTGGTTTGTTGATCGTAGTCATATTCCAGGATTGGATGACAAAAAAATATATCCAGCCCTGAGTTTAGCTCTCCGCGATGTTATCCGGAACTTCGCGGTTAAAGTACGCCATTACCATGTCGTAAATTTCAGCGTCTTTACCTTTAACCCATCTTAGCGGGAGATTGATTTGCCTGCCATACTCTGATTCCCACTTTAAATCGATGCGCAGCATAGATGCGCTCCGGCCGGGGATCAGGCTGATATTTTCTATATCAATCCAGTTTACGCTGATATCGCGTATATAATCGCTGATGCCTTCTGCATCCAGTTCGAGGGCAACATCGCCTTTTAAGGCCGGTATCAGCCGTTTAATTATCAATAAGGTTAGCAGGGAAAGAAATAAAAAAGCGGATATCCCGTGCACTGCCCAGCTCAGGGCGCTATTGGCCCCGCGTGTATTTGAAAACAATAACCACATTAATATCACCATCATTAGTATGGTACCCAGACAGAAATTAAGGCTGTAGCGATATTGCGTGGTTGCAGTCATATTTATAAATATACGCCATTCTTTACAAATGTTTAATTATAAAACGACCACGATATGCCGAATTTAAGCAAGTGGTCCATTTGGGGGTACTTATTCACGGTATAAAATCCCTTGCTGAAAAGGCCCTGGTTGGCGTAATCATACATGATAAACAGGTTGGTACGCTGCAAAGTGGCTTTAAAAAACACGGTAGCAACCGGATAGGAAGAAAAAGTAACGTTAGCGCCGTTGTAAAACTGGCCCAACCCGGTGGCGTACGAGGGCGCCACATACGGCGAATTATACCGCACATCTACACCCAGGTTTGAGTATAAAACATTAAACAGGAACATCTTATAATATAAGCTGGTATAGTTATAAACCTGCGGTATGCGCAACGTCGACTGGTAATCGGTTTTTTCGTATACTATAAAGTCGTCAAAATGCCACCTGCGCCAGGCTATGCTTTTTCCAAAGCTTACCTTAAGCAGGTTGATCGGCGCGCCCAGCTGCACCGGGTGCGCGTCGATACCGCCGGTCTGTGCCGCAAAGTATAGATAGTCGTTGATTAATAAGTACTCCACCTTTAAATCCAGCTTCAACGGTACATTCACGTAGTTGAACGAAATGCTGTTGGTTTTTTGATTGTTGAATTTATTATGAAAAATATAATGGTTGGATATCCAGTTTGTATAAACCATTGCCGGTGTGCTGCTTTGGGTATAACCCTCAAATACGATCCTGCCCGCCTTTTGATTACCGGCCAGTATCATTTTGGCATCGTACAAAAAGTCGCCCGCATCCCGACCCTGCGCGATCTGCTGGAAATCGCCTTCAAGCCCTATCCTGTCGCTGAACCGGTAACTCAGCTTAGCCTTCAGGGTGATGTCCTGGAATGATGAAGCCTGCATCCGCACGCTCTGGTTAACTTTAAGGCCATACTGGTTAAGTACGGTATCGGCTACATATTGTGAATAGTGATAATAATCCTGCGAAAGGCCCAGGTCGAGCTTTACCTCGTTCCTTACAAATTTCACCGACTTGCTCCTCAGGTAAAAGCTATAAGAAAATTCGTTTTGCAGGTGCTGTACCGCAAGCGAATCTCTCGAATAATTTGAAGCGAAATAATAATCCGGAAAAACCTGGTAAGGGTCGGCGTCGTTTTGCCGGAAATTATATTTGTGGGTATTGTAGCTAAAAGTATAGGCGATGCGTTGCGTCGGTAAAATATTGGAAGTACCGGTCGTTTCCTTCTTCAGGCTGTCGATCCGACCGATATAGTAAAATTGCTTCAGGTATATCCCGCCGCTGGTCCAGTTTTCATAGGTATGGGGCAAACGTACCGGTTCATCCAGTGTGCTTAGCGGATTTTTCTCTACAAAAATGGTGTCGTTTGCTAATATCGACCCGGTTTCGGGCGCTTTCAGATTATTATATATCAGGTTGGCTAATAAATTATACCGCTTGTTCTTCGACTCGTACCAGGCAAACGCTGCGGCATTCACGTCGCTTACATTTTGTGCCAGGAGGTTGCTGCTATAAAACCCTTTCGAACCGGTAAAATTCAAATTAAAGCCAATGTTAAGCCGGGGGTTAACATTTTGTGTATGCAGCACCTTAAAATACTGCTCCTTTAACCCACCCACATACAACGACAACAGGGTATAAGGCACACGCGCGCGATAATAATTTACATCCTGCGGGTTAAACATATAAGCATCCAGGGTATGTAAACCCGCGTCGAACCCGATGGTGTGCGAAGGTTCGTATAAAAGGCTTCGTTCTGCCAGGCCCAGGTTGCCCAGGTGTATCTTCGGGCTCCGGGGCTGCATCAGCGGGCTGTAGTTCTCGAAATTATAGATACCTGTATCTAAAGGAAAAAGCTGCGTGCTATCCCTTAAAAACCTTTCGCTCGTCACCCTTATATACTTCGAATTAAAAATAACCGTGTCCTTCCTTTTGTCCTGTTGCTTTCGCAGCGAATCCATCAGTTGCTCATCGGTCATTTTGTTAGCGCTGTTCCGTCCCGTGTCGCGCAGGTTTGGGCGAAATTGCTGCTGCTGCCCGGGGTAATTCGGGTTCGTCCGCGATTGCCCGACAACGGACTGCATCCCCGCCAGGAAGAGGATGATGAAGATATATTTTAATTTTTCGGGCATCAAAAACCAGCTATCAATTCTTTAAGTATCAATGTCAATTTAGGCTCCGCTTCGGTGGCCACTGCCAGTATTTCCTCAACCGAAACCGGGCTCAGCACATCGGTAAAACCCTCGTCGGTAAGTACCGAAATGGCAAATACCGGTAAGCCCATGTGGTTGGCTACAATTACCTCGGGCACCGTGCTCATCCCTACTGCGTCGCCGCCTATTATTCGTAAATAGTTATATTCAGCTTTGGTTTCCAGGTTCGGGCCGGTTACCGCAACATAAACTCCCTTGTTGCATATTATATTGTTAGCCCTTGCTATTACCAAAGCTTTATCTATCAGCACCCGGTTATAAGGCTGGCTCATATCCGGAAAACGCGGCCCCAGTTCCGTTTCATTCCTGCCGATCAGCGGGTTTTGCGGCTGCAGGTTAATATGGTCCTCTATTACCATCAGGCTGCCCTTTTTAAAATCGGGGTTCAGCGCGCCGCTTGCATTTGATACAAAAAGTGTTTTAATGCCAAGCATTTTTAATACCCTTACGGGGAACGTGATCTGCTGCATGCTATAACCTTCGTAATAGTGCAACCGCCCCTGCATGGCAACAACTTTCTTACCGGCAAGTTTGCCAAAGATCAATTTACCTGAATGAAATTCCAGTGTCGAAATAGGGAAATCAGGAATATTGGAATACATCAGTTGCTTTTCAACTTCCACCTCTTTTACCAGGCCGCCCAGGCCGGTTCCCAGTATAATGCCAATCTCGGGCTCAAAATCGCCGATACGGCTTTTAATGTATGCTGTTGTCCGTTCTATACTCTCTAACATATTCAGTAATTAATTGGTCGAACAGGTGCCTGCTTTCGTTTAAAAATTCCACCCTTATGGGCATCACATAAACAGGCAACCCTTCGGCACCGGCTGCACCCGGTTTAAACCACGAATCATCTAAACGCTGTGCATCCTTTTCTGTTGTAACGATTATTTTTTTCGCAGATGCGCAGGCCGCAAATTCACCGGCAAGTTTAGCGATATTTTTTAAGGTAAACGGGTGGTGGTCGGGATATTTATGATGAATGATATGATTGGTACTGCGGCTTAAATGCTGTACGAGCGGTTCGGCATTGGCTATGCCCGTTAATAAAAATACAGTTGTATCCTTATCAATAACCAACCCTGTCGCCTCGCCATCCACGCTCTGCAATCCCTGGTAAGCGATGGAGGTAAAAAACAACTGCTGGTAAGGCAGCGGATCTACTTTTCCGGCAACAGCAGCCTGCTCATCCGCTGTAAGCTGTGCCGGGCATTTACTTATCACAATAATTTGCGCACGCCATCTCCCGCTGAACGGCTCCCGCATATTCCCCGCTGGCAGCAACAAATGCACATCATCAAGGCGGTTATAGTCAAACAGCAAAATACTAAGCCCCGCCTCAACCGCCCTGTGCTGGTACGCGTCATCCATCAGGATAATATCGTGATCCGGCAAAAGGCGCTCTATCCCCTTAACCCTATCCTCACAAACCGCTACGGTAATATCCGGAAACTTGTGCTTAAACTGCGCCGGCTCATCGCCGATTAGTTGGGCAGTTGTGCGTTGTAAGTTGTAGGTTGCGGGTTGTAAGTCTCCCGAAGGAGTACTTGATACTTGATACTTGACACTTGATACGCCTCCCGCAACCAAAAACCCTTTCGTCGTCCTCCCGTATCCCCTGCTTAGGGTTGCTATTTTGTACTGATCTTTTAATAAACGGATAAGATATTCCGTCATCGGGCTTTTACCCGCGCCGCCAACTTCAAGGTTACCGACCGAAATAACAGGAATTTTAAACCGCCGGCTCTTAAACACCCCGGCATCATAACACCAGTTGCGGATAATAACCACCAGCCCGTAAAGCAACGAAAAGGGAAATAAAAGCCAGCGCAGGTATTTCATATCGCTGTAAAGATATAAAAACGGTTGAACAGCGATTTCGGCTTAAATTGTAAACACTTATATCAATTCAATACCGGGTACAAATTGGAAATGTTTTTTATTGTAAGTGTAAAGCGGCAAATGATAATAGAGTGCTGTTGCTGCAATAAGCGTATCTGCGATCCCTGGTCGATGACTTAAGGTATGTGTCCTAAAAAGGTCGAGGAAAATATCCGTTATATCTGCGTTAATTGGAATATGTGTATACTTATTTAATTGTTTTTCAATTCTTTTAAGGTCCGCCTTATCCCTTGCTCCGACCATAAATTCAGCAACGGTAATACTGCTTATATAAAAAACATTTGATCTTAATTGTTGAATCTCGTCTTTTACAGCTAGATTCCCTCTGTAAAGTTCAATAAGAATATTGGTATCAAAAATTACCATTTAGAAGGCCATGCTTTACTCCTGATCTCATCCCCGGAAGGAAAATCAGGTGCAGTACCAAAATTTTCAAACAATTCATCCACCGCAACCTTTTTACCCGGAGGCGGTATCGGCTGAGCATCTGTTGGAGCGTCAGCTAATTCAACCACAATAACTTCTACTTTCTTGCCAAAAAATTTTTCAGGCATTTCAATACTGTGATTTTTTTTGTCCGGAACCAGAATTTGCTTATACATCATCATCACCATTTTGCTATTAAACAAATATACAAAATTGACGAACAATTAAAACCTACACCGCCTGCCCGCAAACAATCTACTCATTTTATGATTTCCACCACCGGCAAAACCTTTTCATCGATCTTGCCGTCGATCACCGAAACATAATAGGTATTACTTTTGTCGTCAATAGCTACCGACCGGATGTATTTTTCGTTTTCAAAAACAATGCCCGCCCGGTCATCGATAGCATACCCCGGCGACAATTTCCCCTTTAGTATATTATCAAAATAAAGCGGCCTGCGCAAAGGCTCGCTGTGGTAATGCGGGCAATGGCTGGTTTGTATAAAACCCAAACCTTTTACAATAGACAGGTCCTTTGGCCTCGAATCGGTCGTACCGCCCTGGAACCAGCACAGCGAGCCGGCACTGCCGCCGGCAAGTACAATTCCCCGATTATAAGCCTTCCTTAAAACAGTGTCGATACCCTGGGCCTTCCAGATCGCTATCATGTTCAGGGTATTACCGCCGCCCACAATTATGGCGTCCATGCTCAGCAGGGTTTCTTCAAAGGTTTTGGGCTCGGTGTACGATGCAACGAACGCCTTTTGCACAAAGGGGCGCATGGGCAAGTCCTGGCACACCTCATACCACGCGACGATACCGCCCGGGTTATCGGCCGAGGCTGTCGGCAAAAAACATATCCTTGGGTTTTCCTTTTTTGTTAAGGCAATAACATAGCGCATAAACGGCTTTGTAAACTGGCCGCCATAGGCAAAAATGGTACGGGTTGTGCCGGCTTTCGGAGTTACCTGTGCAATACCTGTAAAACAAATCGTAAAAAATAAAATAGCGAAGCAGAGTTTTTTCATGTCGATAAAATTAGCATAAAATACAACTTCTTATATTATTGAAATTATACTAATATGATCCCCCAATTTTGCCCACTGCCCACCTCACTCGCTCTTCAAAGCCTTGATCGGATTAGCCACTGCCGCCTTAATTGATTGAAAGCTTACCGTTAATAACGCGATCACAATGGAAACCATCCCGGCCAGCACAAATATCCACCAACTGATTGGTGCGCTATAGCTAAAACCCTGCAGCCATTTGTTCATACCCCACCATGCGATTGGCGAGGCGATAAGAATGGCCAATGCCACAAGCTTCACAAAATCCAGTGACAGAAGCGTTGTAATTGCCTCAACGCTTGCACCCAAAACTTTGCGGATGCCGATTTCCTTGCTGCGCTGCTCGGCCATAAAGGCGGATAAGGCAAACAAACCCAAACATGCCACTATAATGGCCAGTATGGCGAAGGTGGTGAATATGTGACCCATTCGCTGCACATCGGCATACATATTGGCAAAGCGTTCGTCCATAAAGGTATAGCGGATGGGTTGGGATGGGGATATGCTTTTCCACAGGGATGATATTTGAGCGATAGTATTTTGCATATCACCGCCGCTTACTTTTACCGAAACAATGGAGGGGCTATTGCCGTAACTCATCGCCAGCGCACCAATCGGTTGCCTGAGTGATTCGAAGTTAAAATCCTTTACGACACCAATGATCCTCATTTTATCATCTCCATGGGTAATATTCTTGCCGATAGGGTTTTTAAGGTTTAATTTTTTTACCATGGTCTGGTTTACGATCACGCCGCCGCTTTTGTCATTAGCGGCGAAATTGGCCCCTTCCAAAAGCTTTATGCCAAATGTTTTCAGGTAGTCATTATCAATGATCCAAAATTGGGAAAACACGCCAGTTTCAACCTTTGATTTACCCTCGTTGTAAAGGCTATTGCCATTGCGTTTAGTCCCTTCAATCGGTAAATAATCACTTACGGAAACACTTTTTACAGACGACAGTTTAAGCAGTTCATTTTTAAGGTTTTTCACCCCATTATCGCCGAGCGTATTGGCGCCCTGTAATATTACCACCTGGTCTTTATCAAACCCTATATCCTTATTAAGGATATATTTCATCTGGTTATAGATAATAAAGGTGCTGATGATCAAAACAATAGAAGCTGTAAACTGGAACACAACCAGGCCATTTCTTAATACAGAGTTTTTACTTCCGGCGCTTATTGACCCCTTCAGCACACTCGCCGGTTTAAATGATGAAAGGTAAAATGCGGGATAGATCCCAGCCAATATGCCAACTACTACCGATGATATTAATATAACCGGTATAAACCATGGACTTAGCCATGGTATAGCTAATGTTTTTGAAGCTAAAAGATTAAAATATGGCAGCAACGCCCAGGTAAGCAAAATTCCAGCCATAAAAGAAAGAACGCTATAAAGCATTGATTCGGCAAGAAATTGATTAATAAGGCTTAAACGGGTTGACCCAACCACCTTTCTAAGCCCAACTTCTTTGGCACGATTAGCAGATTTAGCGGTAGAAAGATTGATAAAATTGATACAGGCAATGGTTAAAATAAACAATGCAACGGCGCCAAACAGCCAGATAAACCTTATATCGCCATGCTTAAACTCATCCTGTATATCATACGAGTACAAATGCATTTCGCTGATAGGCTGCAGCTTAAATGATAACTTTTGCAGCTCCTTTGCCGCGTCTTTATAACTTATACTTAGCAAAGCCGGCAAAAGGTAATTTTTATTGATATCGGCGGTTATCTTTTTATTTAGTTGATCAATATTTGTTCCGGGCCTGAGCAATACGTAGTCGGGGTAATTACTGGCATTCCAGTTCGTTTGTTCACCCTTATAAAATTCAATGCCGTTAAGGGTCAATAAAAAATCATACTGGAAGTCGGAAGTTCTAGGTGGATTTTCCATCACACCGCCAATTTTATAGGGCTTGGTTTGATCGTTATTCAGATACATTACTTTGCCCACCGGATTTTGATTTGGGAAATACTTATCTGCTTTCCGTTTGGATATCACCATGGTATTAGGTTCAGTGAGCGCACGGGTCCTGTCGCCATAAACCATAGGCATTTTCAAAATATTCAGCAAATCCTCATCAGCATACGTAAAACCTTCTTCGTGTGTATTTTCCACCTGGTCGGCACGTCTTAATTCGTTGCTGCCTGCCCCGTGGAAAAGAGAATTAGGCATTAAACGGGCAGATTTTTCTATCTCCGGGAAATCAGCTTTTAAAGCGTTCGAGATTGGCGCGGGGTAATCATCCCCCTTTTCTACTTTTCCGTCATGCGCATAATACTCAACAAGCCGGTAAATACGGTCGGTATCCGGGTACGATTTATTATAGCTTAACTCGTCCTTAATATAAAGCCCGATCAATAAACAGGCAGCAATGCTCAATGCAAAGCCACCGATCTTTATAGCAGCATACATTTTTTGTTTGCGAAGCTGCCTTATGGCGATTTTTATGTAATTCTTTATCATAGTAAACCAATTATTGAATTATTGAGTTAGCGATTTAGTGATTTTTAACTGCAAACTGCCTACTCGCTCCTAAGACTCTTCACCGGGTTTGCCAGGGCCGCTTTTATACTCTGAAAACTCACGGTAAGCAAAGTGATCAGTACAGCACATATCGCTGTTCCCGCAAAGATCCACCAGGATAGCGCGGCGTGATAACGATACTTTTGCAACCACCCATACATACAATACCACGCGACAGGTATTGCAATCAAAAGCGATATAACCACCAGTTTTACAAAATCTTTTGATAATAAGCCCCATAAGCCAAAAACAGTTGCGCCCAATACTTTACGAACGCCTATTTCTTTGGTGCGCTGCTCCGCCATAAACGACGCCATACCGGAAAGGCCAAGGCAGCTGATAAAGATAGCCAGGATGGTAAAGAAATTGGCCAGCTTACCGATCCGTTCTTCCTCCCCAAATTTCTTTGCGTAATCTGTATCCGTAAATCCAAATGTAAATGGCTGTGCGGGATTGTATTTTTTAAACACCGCCTCGATCTTTGCTATCGCTTCATGCGTGCTTTTCGTGGGGTTAACTCTCACTTCAATTACAGGCTGGGCTGTTCTGTCGCAAACGAAAACAGTCCGGAAAACCGGCTCATACGGCGATTGCATAAGCATATCGCTTATAACGCCGATCACATGGTACGCCTTTTTATCCCAAATTATCGTTTCGCCAACCGGGCGCTTCAGCCCCATAAATTTAGCTGCCGTTTCATTCAGTATCATTGCCGTTGAATCAGTAATAAAATCCCTCGAAAAATCCCTGCCTTCCTTAATATGCCACCCTATCGTTTTTCCAAAATCGGTTGAAACGTAAATAGCGCCGAAATCCCCCTGCACTGCGGGGTCTTTTCCCCGCCATTCAAAACCGTTATCAAATTCATTTACATACGTTGTGGCACCGGATGTTTCAGCTATTTCCGATACCTCTCCCGAATTTTTTAATTCATCACGAATTGCATTAAAGTTCTTATGGACGTCTTCTGTTACTACGGGTATAGTAATAAGGCCCTCGCGGTTGTACCCAACGGCGCGGTTTTTTGCAAATTGGATTTGCTGGAAAACGACGATCGTCCCGATAATTAAAATTGCTGAAACAGTAAACTGCAGCACAACAAGAATTTTCCTTGGCAAAGCCGCCAGGCGGCCGGCGCGGAAGGTCCCCTTCAATACTTTAACCGGCTGGAACGAGGATAAATAAAGGGCAGGATAACTTCCGGCTATGATGCCGGTAATAAGCGCGAACAGTATACCCGACAGCCAAAATAAAGGGCTGACCCATAATATCTGCATCTTTTTATCGGCCACCTCATTGAAAAACGGGAGTGCAAGCATCACCAGCAAGATAGAAATAGCAAAAGCGCATATCGTCACTACCAGCGATTCGCTGAAAAACTGCCATATAAGCTGACTTCTGACAGAACCAATGGCCTTGCGGATGCCGACCTCCCTGGCGCGTTTTTCCGACCGTGCCGTGCTCAGGTTCATAAAATTAATACAAGCTAACAGTAATACAAAAAAACCTATGATGCCAAACAACCAAACGAACTCAATTCGCCCCCCGTTGTTTACACCATTTTTAAAGCCGGAATACAGGTGCCATTTACTCATCGGGTGTAAAAAAACCACCGGCTTAAATGCCGCATCGGCTTTTGTAACCTTATTGAGCTTTACATCTTTGATTTTTGCCGACACCTTGCCCATGTCAGCATTATCTGCTACTTGCACCAGCGTTTGGAACGAGTTATTCCGCCACGGGTTTGAATATTTTTCGGACCAGTTATTGGCGTCGATATACAACTTCCACGGTGCAATAAATGTTAGCCTGGCAAAATCGGAATTGTAAGGCATATCCTCGTAGACGCCGGTTACCGTCACATTAAACTTATTATCGATCTTCACCAGTTTATTTATGGGATCACTATCGCCAAACAATGCTTTGGCAGTTGATGCTGAAAGTATGATCGAATGAATATCCTGTAATGCCGAGCGCGCGCCTTTCAGCATTTTAAGCGACAGCATGTCGGTGATCTGCGGTTCAAAATAATTACCGCTTTTTGTGATCTTTTTCTCGCCAAACGCAAGGATATGGTCATTCGTCCATGAAGCCATCGAAATGTACTTAAAATCGCTGCCGTAACTTTTTTTGAGTTCATCGCCCATGAGGTATGGCACTGAATATTGTGTGCCTACCTCGCCGTTAAAGGTTTGGTGCTGCATCACATTCGCAAGGCGGTCATAATGCTGAAAGCTTTTATTGAACGATATTTCATCCCATATCCACAATCCAATTAACATAGCAACTGCCATCCCGGTTGACAGTCCGGCGATATTGATAAACGAATGCGTCTTGTTTTTTACAAGGTTCCGCCACGCGATCTTTAGATAATTCTTTATCATGGTAAACTAATTATTGAATTAGTGAATTAGCGATTTAGTGATTTTTAACTGCTAACCGCCACTGCCAACTGGAAACTGACCTTACTCGCTCCCATGTCATTATTCATTTTTTCTTTCGGGCCTCTTTGACTTTCGGTCTTTCTAATCCCTCTAATCTCTGATCTCCAACCTCTAATCTCTTCTTAACAACTGCCTACTCACTTTTAAGGCTCTTCACCGGGTTCATCAAAGCGGCCTTTATCGCTTGCGAGCTTACAGTAACCAGGGCAATGATCACGGCTACTATACCCGCTAACGCGAACATCCACCAGCTAAGCGGTATACGGTAGGCAAATGCCTGCAGCCATTTGCCCATGCCATACCAGGCTATTGGTGTAGCGATGATGAATGATATGATAACAAGCTTTAAAAAATCATACGACAGCAAACTCACAATGCCCGAAACGCTCGCGCCCAAAACCTTCCGGATACCGATCTCCTTGTTCCGCTGTTCGGCGCTGAAGGCCGCCAGGCCAAACAGTCCGAGGCACGAAATAAGTATCGCTACCAGCGTAAATGAATTAATGATCTGCGACAGCACGATCTCACTTTCATACTGCTTTTGCACTTCCGAATCCAGGAATGTGTATTCAAACGGTACGGCCGGCATATCCTTTTTCCATGTGCTGGCTATACTGCTTAATAGGGCTTTATAATTTGTGCTACTGGTGGATACGATCATACTGGTAAAATCTCCCGGGTTTTTATCATATACCAGCATAAACGGACGAACATCATCGTGCAGGGAGTTATAGTTAAAGTCCTTCATTACACCTGCAACAGTTACAAATACCGCCGGGCCGCCATACTGGGTATAAAGCCGGGCTCCGGGTGCGGTCTGCGCGTTTAGGTTCAATCGTTTTGCAAGCGTTTGATTGATCAATACTTTGCCTGAATCGCCCGGCATAAAATCCCTGCCGCTTATTAGTTTTATACCATTGGCTTTTACAAAATATTGGTCGCACGCAATATTCTGCGCGTCAATAGCTGTAGCCATGTTGCCGCCGGCCGGGTAAACCCCATGGTCGTGCATCACAAACTGGCTGAGATAGTTATCTGCGCTCGTAACGACTTTTACACCAGCCAGCTGTTTTAAATCGTTGGCCATGGCCGGCATTTTGCTTTGCGTATCGCTGGTGTAAAAATTAAATACGAGCTTTTGATCTTTATCAAAACCCAAATCCTTTGATTTAATATAGTTGAGCTGACTGTAGATAATGATGATACCTGTTATCATTACTATAGATAACACAAATTGAAATACCACCAGCGATTTCCGTATCCCCGCTGCCGAAATATGCGTGTTAAAGTTCCCCTTAATAACTTTTATAGCCTCGAATGCAGACAAGTAGAACGCAGGGTAGCTTCCGGCGACCAGGCCAGTCACCACAATGAGCCCCGTCAACATCAGCCACAAACGGTAATCACCTAAAAAAGTCAGATGGATATCGGTATGTGTGATACCGTTAAGATAGGGCAGCACCACCCATAATAACGGAATAGCAATGATCACCCCGATAAACGACAATAAAAACGATTCGCCCAGAAATTGCTTTACTAAATCGTACTTTCCTGCCCCGATTACCTTTCGCACACCTACCTCTTTGGCTCGTTTTGAGGCGCGCGCTGTCGATAGGTTCATGAAATTTATACAGGCGATTACCTGTATCAGCACTGCTATCAAGATCAACATAAAAAGGAACGACGGATCGGCGGTTTTAGTTGGTTCCACGTCGAATCCCCCTGTTGTATGAATTGACCGGACAGACTGTAAATGCAATTCTTTTTGCATGCCCAACTGTTTCATTTGCGGCCCGGCATACTTTTGCAGGAATGCCGAAAATTTCTTTTCCAATGTCTTCGCGTTTGCATCAGGGCGCAGCACGATATAGGAAAACAGAAAGTTATTGCCAGCCCATTCCGGGTCATTGGCAATCGAATTTCCTGTATTACCGCTTTTCATCGAAATAAACATATTGCCTTCCAGGTGGGATTTACCCAAGCTCTGGTCAATAACACCGGTTACTTTAAAATCGTGCTTGCCGTATGAGTCATTGATATTTATCAATTTGCCGACCGCCCTATCATTCCCGAAAAGTTTTACGGCTGTTGATTTTAATAATACAATAGAGTAAGGTTCATCTAAAGCATGTGCAGCCCGGCCTTCAACAAAATGATAGCTGAAAATATCAAAATAGGTAGAATCCACGTAGAAGGCGCCAGTTTCATAAAACGACTGCTCCTTGTAGCGCAACAAGTGCTGTTTAGCGCCCAGCATCTCTGTTTTTACCACACGCGTATATTTTTGCACCTCCGGAAAATCCCTTTTTATTGCCGGTGCGATCGGCGGAGATGAAGCCGCGCCATGGTGTTTATCGCCGGTTAGTACCAGGTCGGTAGTTATACGGTATATATTGTTAACGTTTTTATGCTGTTCATCGTAACTGTATTGGTCCTGCACATATAGCAAAATATACAGGCAGCACAACGTGCCCGCAGCCAGTCCGAAAATATTGATAAAGCTGAACGTCTTATTTTTCAGCAAAAAACGGAATGCGGTTTTGAGATAACTTTTTAACATAATAGTTTATTGGTTCATTAGTTCGTTGGTAATTAGCGGCACCATCTTGCACATCACAACATTACGCCAACAAAATGCCAAATACATAAACAATTAATAATCAATAAATTAACTAATTTAAACCCAATATATCCGTTCGGTTTCGATACAGTGGATGTTCGGTTATGAAGGAGGAGAGATGGACGCGGCGGCACGTTATAAAGCTTTGATCAGCAAGCCAATAATGGCCGCGGTGGCAATAATGACTGGTTCGTTGATCTTTTTGATGTATACCATACCCATTACCGCCAAAATAGCGATCAGGGCGGTAGGGATATCGATAATAGACCGCATGCCGATTACTATAACAGAGCCCGCCAGCGCCCCGATCACGGCCGCAGTAATACCTTCAACAAATGCTTTGATACTGGCATTTTTTACGATCTTTTTGAATGATGGCGCCAGCATAACGGTAAATAAGTAACAGGGTAAAAATGTGGCCAGCGCGGCAACACACGCGCCGGGGAAGCCTGCCGCCAGGTAGCCGACAAAGCCAACAGTAATTACCACGGGCCCGGGTGTTATCATGGCTACTGCCACGGCATCAACAAATTGGTGTTCGGTCAGCCAGCCAAATTCTTTTACCACGCCGCCGTGCAGGAAGGGGACTATCGCCAGTCCGCTGCCAAAAACAAACGTGCCGGCCTTTAAAAAGAACCAGCCGATTTGAAGCAGTGTTTTCCCGTTATAGTTCCAGAACCCGATGCTTAAAAAAATAATTCCCGGCGCAACAGCCGGTCTTTTAAGCCACGCGGGCGGCGCTTTGATCAGCATATATAAAATGCCGCAGGTAATAAATAACAGTATCTCTTCCCGCTCCGTAACTACCGTGATTACAATAGCAATAATATAAAACAGCCACAGCAGCCACCTGTATCTTATCGCGCTTAACTCAAACTTTCCAATTGATTTAATAGTAAGTTTATAAGCGCTTATCGCGATGATACCTATAACGGCCGCGCCGACACCATAAAATACGGCCTGCATCCACGGCAAGCCGCCATAAAGTTTGTAGGCCATGCCCAGCAGCACAACCATAATAAACGAAGGCAAAACAAATGCTAAACCGGCGAGCGTAGCGCCGATCAGTCCATAGTGCACAAAGCCGATGTAGATACCCAGTTGCGCCGCCAGGGGGCCGGGCGCCAGCTGGGCCAGCGCGAGGCCTTCTTTATATTCCTCTTCTGTTAGCCAGGCTTTATCTTCAACCAGGTCGCGGTGCATGTAACCCACAAGGGCCACGGGCCCGCCGAAACCCCAGGTTCCCAGTTTGAGAAAATAGGCGGCAAGCTCCCCCCTGGTATAAACAGGCGAAGGAATGGCATCTTCCATATAACTTGTTTTTATTTAACGCCTACATGTGATGCATAGGTTCTTTGGCTTTCCCTAACTCATTCAGCGCCGCCCTGAATCCCTGTGCAAGAGTGCCAGCAGGGCCTCTGCCATAATAATGCAGGAAGATCATATGCGGGCTATCCATCAACATGTGGTTATGCACCGCCACCACTTCCAGGTTATTTCTGCGCAATGCCCTGATCACATCATTCACCTCGCTTTGCAGCATGGCAATATCCCCGGCAATATGCGCGTCGCTATGTTTTCCGGCGAAAGATGCCCAGCTGTTTAACCCGATATTTGTTGTCATATCCACGCCCATGGCCGTTACCTTCAGGTCGCTGCGGCCGATAGTATATTTGTAGGTCGGCCCGTTTACGGTACCGGTATATTTAATAATGGCATCCAGCGCGGGCAGGTCGAAATTCTCTTTCCCCGTCATCGCCGGCGCCGGTCCGGGTGCCGGTTGGTTTGCCGGGAACAATTTGCTGTCGCGTATAGTGTTGGCATATTTTTTTGCCAGCTCGGCCACGCTGCCCATACCGTGAATGTGCATGTAAAACATTCTTGGCTCTTCATAAAAAAAGTGGTTATGGATGGCGGCTATCTCTAAACCGTTGGCGTGGGCGGCAGATATCAGCGCATTCACTTCATCCTGCTGCAAAACATTATCGCTCATCACCATTGCCGATTTGCCGTCCATCGTCTTTTTAAATGATACCCAACCCCCAAAGCCAAACGGAATAGGTACGGGCTCGCCCTTTATCTTCATTTTCAAATCGTTGCGCGGTATCGGCGTCGTGTGTACGGCCTCAGCTTCCTTATAAGCGCCTTTTTTACCCAAAGCGCTTTCAATGGATGCTATCTCTCCGGGTGTAAGGCCGGGTGTTTTCCCGTCGGGCGGGGACATCGCTTCTAATTTGTTTAAAGGTAAAAGTAAACTTGTGCCAAGCACTGCTGTTGCCTGCAATACTTGCCGGCGGCTTAAATTGGATGTTTTCATTTGATCGGTTATATTTTAGATGATTACAATACTATTAACTTTCCTTGCGGGCAAATTGTACAGAATTAACTATTTGTATCCTTTTTACTTTTCTGCATCATTTTTTTATAAGACGAAGGGTTCTCTCCCATCTGCTTTTTAAATATGCGGTTAAAATGGCTTTGGTCTGAAAAGCCCGTCAAGTAAGCGATTTCGGTTAATGAATAATTAGTAGTTTGCATAAAGTGAATGGCTTTTTCGATACGCATTTTGCGGATATAATCGCCAAATGTCAGGTTCTCAAAGTATTTCGAAAACTCGCGCGATAAATACGCAGGGTTGATCTCCAGCTCTTCCGACATCTGCTGCAGGCTCAGGCTCATATTGGTATCCATCTGGTCCTGTATCATTTCTTTGAGTTCTTTCGCCCACCCTGGCGCCTTTTTGATATTCGCCTGCTTAAGGTATTTATGATATACTTCCAATAAAAGTTGTTCAGCCGGCGCCTGCGTATGTTTTTCCTGGTATAAGTATTTCGCCCAGGTGTACAGGCCATCATATATTTTCATGCCCAGTGCAAGCAGTTCATGATCGTCTTTAATATTCTGCGAAAGCCCCATAAATATAGCCGACAGGCCCGAAGCCTGGGGCGCGAAATCGTGCCGGTCGGTATCCGCTCCGCGAATGATCAATGCAATACGGTTGAGCCCTGCATCTTTTAAACGGTGTTTTTTCAGAAAATAATCAAAAGTGCATTGATCGTAATAATGTGTGTATTCAACGCCCGGAAGATCAAAAGGGGTAGCGTTTAATTCCGTTGCTTTTAATATCACCTGGTCAAAAGGCACATAGATAATTTCCGCATCCGGGTCAATAAACCTTTTGATCAGCCAGGGGCAGGCGATGCGGTCGATTTTAGGATGTTCTCTCGTGATCCATTTCATATAATGCTAAGTCGGGCTATTCAAAGATATTATAAATGGGATACGGGCTAAAAATAAAAACGTTGACGAGCGAGGTTATAATTTTAATCACGATAGCATAATGGAAACAGGAATTTAGTATTATCCGATTCCGTTTTATACCTTTAGATAAAACCTTTCCCGATATGAAGTATAAACTATTGCCCTTCCTGTTACTGTTCACTTGCGTGGGATTCGCCCAAACAGATAAAAAGTTAACGGCCAAATTAAACGATCTTGTAAAAGGCTTTAACGGGCAGGTGGGCATTTATGTACAAAACCTTAAAACCGGCAAAACAGTTGCCATCAATGCAGATACTTTGTTCCCCACCGCCAGCATGATCAAAGTAAGCATCCAGTGCGGACTGATGGATAAAATTGAAAAAGGGCAAATGCAGTACAACCAAAAATTGGTTTACCGCGATTCGCTGCTTTATAAAGGCGAAGATATTTTAGGATCGTTTAAAGATAAGGATACCATTGAAGTGAGCAAAGTAGCCCTGCTCATGATCACTATGAGTGATAATACCGCGAGTGTATGGCTGCAGAAACTCGTCGGCGGGCCCTATATTAACACTTGGCTGGAGCAAAACGGATTTAAAGTAATGCGGGTAAATTCAAGGGTTCCGGGGCGCGAGGCCATTCGCAAACGATACGGCTGGGGCGTTACAACGCCTTACGAAATGTGCCGTTTATTTACCATGATCCGCGAAGGAAAGGCTGTGAGCGCCGCGGCCAGCGAACGCATGTACCGCAACATGGGCCGTATATTTTGGGATGATAAGGCCATTTCGCAAATACCGCCGTACATACAAACGGCATCAAAACAGGGCGCGCTTGACGAATCAAAGTCGGAAACCGTACTGGTAAACGCGCCGCATGGCGATTATGTATTTTCTATCATCACCAATAACAATAAAGACCAGCGCTGGGTGCCCGATAATGAGGCTTATATACTCATCCGGAAAGTATCCGCACTTTTATGGCATTATTACGAACCCCAAAGCGACTGGAGGCCGGCGGATGGAGTAGAGAAGTATATGCTGAATGAATAGTTAGCCCAAAAGATGAAAAAGAATTAAAGTAGCAAAACCATGAAGAAGTATATACGTAACCTATTGATCACTATCCTGTCGTTCCTGGCCACTCATGCCTTCGCCCAAACAGAAACCGTTGGCCAATATTTTACGTCTTTCGATACCACGAAGATCTATTACGAGGTTAAAGGTGCTGGTTATCCGGTGATATTAATTCACGGCTTTTCTGGTACAAGCCAGGGCTGGAAAAGGGCGGCCGTTTACAACGATCTGCTCAACGCAGGTTACCAGGTTATTTTAATAGACCAGCGCGGCAACGGCCGGTCAGATAAGCCCCACAACGAAATGGCCTACGCGCACGATGCCGAGGCAAAGGATATTATGGGCCTTATTTCGTATTTAAAGATCAAACAATATGATGCCGTGGGGTATTCGCGCGGGTCAATTATCGCTTCGCGGCTTTTGGTGCTGGATAAAAGGATCCGCCGGGTAGTGATGGGCGGCATGGGCGAGGCTTATACCAACCCCGACTGGCCGCGCAGGGTGCACGCGTACAGGGCCTTAATGGGCGATACTACCCTGCACGATGTAGACGATATGATAAAATATATTCGTAGCCAGCATTTTGATGAACTGGCACTGGCCTATCAGCAAAAATACCAGCCATCAACCAGTACAGCCGAATTAGCTTTGGTGCGTAAACCCGTATTAATTATCCGGGGTACGGAAGATAAGGAAAATGGTTCGGAAAAGCGGTTAACGAATCTTATTCCCCATTCCAAACTTGTATATGTACCTGGCAATCATAACACTGCTATCAGAACTACGGAGTTCTCGGAAGCGATAATAAATTTTTTGCAATAATATCAACCGTACGTCTTCTTAATATTGTTTGGCGTGTTATTTGCATATGTATAGTTATATCACATAACCGTATTAAACAAATTTTATGAAAAACTTAATCATTTCTGCCGGTATCATGTTAGCCACTTTGGTAACGGCCGGTAACGTAGCTCAAGCACAAACACATAAAAAAATAAGCGACCAGGGTAAAGGCGCAATAATTGGCGGAGCCGGCGGCGCTGTTGCAGGTGGTTTAATCGGCCACGGGCTTAAAGGAGCACTAATTGGTGGCGCTATAGGCGCCGGTGGCGGGTACATCGTCGGTAACGAGCACCACAAACACGAAGTAAAAGAACAACGGGCTACCGAAAGAGCAGCTTATCTGCGCGAACGCCGCAGACATGTTTATGCTGCAAACCACCATATCAAATACTAAAATTAAACAGGTAATTAGCCCGTAACCACAAGTTACGGGCTTTTTTTGTTAGTTGAATTACGAAATAAGTGTAGCAAAGCGTGTACACTTAGTAATTGTATTGTAGTTTGTTATGTTACATCGGTAACATTATTTACACAATCCTTTTTATAAAAAAAATACGTTACTTTTGCACTACCCGATTAAGATTAGATTAAGCCCGACCGACTTCTTTTTTAGCTGAACCGTTATTCGCTTTTTCGGCCTGTTGATTATTTGTATGGGAAAGCGTATTTTGATTTTGGATGATAACGAGGATATCCTTGAAATAGTCCAGGAAACTTTAACCTATGAAGATTTCGATGTGCAAAGCACGTCGCGCAGCGATGCCGTTATTCCGCTTGTCGAAAAATTCCATCCCGACCTGGTGATCCTCGACTACCGCGTTGCAGGCTTAAATGGCGGTGAGCTATGCAAACAAATTAAGGCGCATCCGGATTTCTGCAACGTCCCCGTTATCATTTTCTCGGCTTACATCAATCACAACGACGAATTGTTCTCCTACGGCTGCGATGCCATCATAAACAAGCCTTTTGATCTGACTGAATTGGTTGAAAAAGTCAACAGTTTGATCTCGTAAAAAAAAAATTATTGATTTTTTTTTTATATTGCTTCTAATTATAGCAGGGCGGCTTATTCCATAACTTTTCTACAAAATTTCCGGCAACGCATTAACTGTCTGTTAAACAAGTTGTTGTTAATTAATTTTTAGACAATTGTGGCTTTACTTTTTTATTCCCTGCATCGTTAAATTATTAAAAAAATAATTCAATGGTTACGGCAATAGATAATCCAAATACGAAGAGCATTTTTCAGATGGAGAATAAACTGCCGCTCTGTCCAAAATGTAACGCTCAATTTGATTACAGGGTTCACCGGAGTTTTTTTGTAAAAGTCTTTTTATTCTGGCTCCCGCTGCGAAGGTACGCTTGTTATAACTGTAAACGCAAGTATTACATTTTGCACGGCAAGCCTTTTACGCATCTCTCACAACTGAAAAGCTGATTTTTTCGTATACATAGTATCCCATTGCCTACCGGGCAGTTTACCGCTGCGCTTTTCGGCAAATTTCTTTTTGTGCTTTACCCAAAAAGTTTATGTTTGCACCCAACTGATATTCGTTTAAAAAGTTGAACGGGCATTGGGCAAGATAAATTATTAAACTTACCGATCCGATTTCAGTCGTAAATGTAAAGCTGGCAAAGATCGTTACAACAGTTTTCACTGGTTATAGTTCTTAGCCGGTCAAATTAAATGTTCTGGTAAACAAATTTTAAGATGAGAAAGATTTTAGCGGTTGATGACGATCAGGATATACTGGATGTGCTGCGGTTTGTACTTGAAGATTCAGGTTACGAAGTGGAGACACTATCTGACGGCAGGTATTTATTTGACACCATTAAATCGAATGAACCCGATTTGATATTGCTTGATATTATGCTTGGTAACTTAGACGGCCGCGAATTATGCAAGGACGTCAAGAATAAGGTCGAAACGCATGATATCCCGGTTATCCTGATCTCGGCCAGCCACAACATCGCCGATTCCATGACACAGAAGGGTGCCCCGAACGCCTTCATCGCAAAACCCTTCGATATCGACGTGTTGTTAACCACCATTCAAACACATTTGCGGGCAGCTTAGGGATAATTTGGGGGTTGGCGGCAGTTTGCAAGGGGCAATAGCAAGGCCTGCATGCAACTTACAACCTGCAACTCTCCTCACTTCACGCCAAACTTTCTTAATTCTTCATCAATATATCCGTTCCATCTCGCTTGCGCGGATCCGTTAGAACCATGTGCGGTTTCTTTGTCATACCGTTTTTGCATATCGGTCATTTCCCGGTACGATTCCAGGTAATCAACATTGATCGGCCCGTCAAAATTACCGGGAGGCAGTTGCTCGCTCAGTACCTTTTGTTTAAACCGCTCCGCCGCTATTTTAGCAATATCAAAATGCCGCTGCTCGTGGTTTAAGGCGTATGCGGTACGGCTTCCGTCCTTTACCCAGCTGGCACTTTTCGGCAAATATACTTTCAGCAAAAGATGTATATGTACTATTCCGTTATTAACCGTGTTACGTTCGTCATACCCCATCGACGGGTATATTTCGGCATCATATCTGCTGTTTGATGTTTTCGATTGGAAATCATCCCAGGTCAGGGGCCTGCCGGTTGAGTAATATATGCTGTCGCCTTCTACTTTGTCGCGATAACCTTCAAATGTTACCTTAACGGCCTTAGCCAGCTTAATATTAGTGGCTGCCTGGCGGTTCATCCAGGTATTTAAATAAATAAAGGCATTTTCAAGCGTATGCCGCAGCGTTGGTTCAATGTCCTGCGGTTGCCCGGCATTGCGTGTATAAGTGGCGCTGCCGGTATAATCCGTTAGGTGCAACCCTCCTTCCGGCACATCATCACGTTCCGCAAGATCAAAAGACATGACTACGCTGACGCGCCCTTCCACAAGTCCGCCGCTCGCGGCCGATTCAGTTACGGCGCATTTTTTAAGGCTGGCAACAACCGGGCGCAAGGCCGTATTCCGCGGTAAATTATGCGCGATAAATTGTTTGATTGCTGCAAAACCGCCGCCCTGCAAATCAACAGGTATAAGTTTAGCCTGGCTCTTTTCATTCGCCACGGCAGGTACCAGCCACGCCACGGCAGCGCGGTTCTCGCGTTCATCGATTACGTCGGCTATATAAAATTCTTTGGGGTTTATAGCAATACGTTCATCCTGTAAAATAATATCCCCTGCCGGTTTCGGTAAGATCTGGAACCCGCAAAAAACCAAAACAGCGTAAACTAACGATAAATTGAGCAGCATTTGCTGGGTAAAAACAGACTTTATCATTATTATTATAACGTTAAAGTAAGATAAGCTATTATTTTAATTTATCCTGGCGTTGATTATTAATCATCAGCAATTTAACATACAAATCGATACCATTTTAACCCCGGTTCGTTATCCTTTTATCAGCAAAATTTTCTTGCTTGTATACAATCCGTCCTTAATCTCCGTTAAAAAATATGTTCTCCACACAATGTGAATTATTAATGCGGTTTTCATTTTTACGATTCACTACTTTCGCAAATCGTTAGTTCGCCTTATATGACCAAACTTAAATACATCTCCTTTTTTATACCGGTATTTTTTGTTTTATCTTCAAGCGCCCAGCAAAACCCGTCGTTCCAGGTTTATCGTACCTGGCATACTGCTACGGAACTGCTGGACAAAGGCAAATATGCGGCTGCAGCCGAGCAATTCCGCCTGGTTGAACAGTACAAGTACAAAACAACCACACAATCGCAATTTGAATCCGAGCTATCTTTAACAAAGGAAAACGCGCAGTACTACGAAGCGTTATGCGCCCTCGAACTGGGGAACGACGATGCCGAAAGCATGTTCCTGCGATTTATCAAAGAGCACCCTGAAAACCCGCTTACCAAACTCGCTTATTTCCAGGTAGGAAGATATTATTCAAAACAGGAAAAATATACCGACGCGCTTGTTTGGTTTAATAAAGTAAGCGCCGGTGATCTTGCCGGGAGCGAAAATACCGAGTATAAATTCCGCAAGGGTTATGCCTACTTTGCTACCAACGATTATAAGAATGCGCAGCAGCTGTTTAGCCAGGTAAAAAACACGCGGTCGCCATTTACAGATGACGCAACCTATTATTTTGCTTACATCGCTTACCTGAACAAAGACTATCATTTAGCTCTGGTAAATTTCGAAAAGCTAAAAAAGTCAAAAAAGTATGAAAGCAGCTACCCTTATTACATCACCGCGGTATATTTTCTGGATAATCGGTACGATGATGTGATCAATTATGCCATTCCTATTTTAAATACCACACACCAGCAGCACGAAACCGAGATGCTGCGCCTGGTGGCCGCTTCGTATTTTGCTAAGGCCGATTATCAAAATGCGGCAAAATATTATGCCCGTTTTGAGGATGAGGACCAGGGCAAAACCCAGAACACACAGGATAGCTACCAAATGGGGTACACCTATTTCCGCATTGCCAATTATCCGAAAGCGGCATCTGAGCTGGTAAAGCTTCAGCAGCAGAACGATGTTTTCAGTCAGAATGGAAATTATACTTTAGGTGAGGTTTTCCTGAAAATGGATAACAAGCAAAGCGCCCGCAGCGCCTTTTTTGCCGCCTCCCGGCTCGACTTTGATAAACAGTTGCAGGAAGACGCCTTATACCAATACGCCAAGCTATCCTACGAACTCGACTTTAATACCCAGGCGCTTGATGCCACACGGTTATATCTAAAAAACTATCCCAACTCAAAACGCAACGACGAGGTTAAGACCTTATTGGGTGAGGAATTGCTGAACTCGCATAATTACAAGGAAGCGGTTGAAATACTGGAGCCTATCCCGAATAAATCGGCCAGTGCGAGGGCGGCTTATCAAAAAGTAACCTATTACCGCGGGCTCGAGTTTTATAATGAGCGCGCGTTTGAAAATGCTATTGGGATTTTCCTGCGGTCGCTCAAATTCCCGGTCGACACCAAAATTGAGGCGCTCACAACCTATTGGATGGCCGAAGCGATGTACGAGGTACGTAAGTACAGCGAATCGGTTGAGACGTTTAAAAAGTTTTTGGAGCTGCCTGATGCCGGCGAGACCGACGTGTACAACTATGCAAACTATGCGCTGGCTTACGCTGCTTTTGGAGGCGAAGAATATAAAACAGCGGCCAATTATTTTCAGAAATTTCTGCGTGGTGATGAAAAGGATGCCAATACGGTAAACGATGCAACAACCCGCCTTGCCGATAGCTACTTTGTGCTGAAAAACTATGCGACTGCATTGGAATATTATAATCGCATTATTGAGCGACGCAGCCAGGGCGAGGATTACGCCTTATTTCAGCGTGGTATGATACAGGGTTTACAGGGTTCGCCTGAAGCAAAAATAAGTACGTTAAACGAGGTATTGAGCAAATTCCCGAAATCAGACTATGCCGACGATGCTTCTTTTGAGATCGCATACACCTATTTTTTACAGGGCGACGGCGAAAGGGCCAAAACAGGTTTGCAGGATATGATACAGCAATACGCGCATAGCAGCTACATACCGCGGGCGCTGGTTACCATTGGCCTGATCGATTACAATGCCGGGCGTGAGGACCAGGCAGTTGAATCGTTCAAAAAGGTGATACAGGATTATTCATCATCCGATGAAGCTAAACTGGCGCTGAAACAGATCGAAAAGATATATACCGATAAAGGGGATGCCCAAACATTTATTGCCTACGCGGCCACCACGCCAATTGGTAATTATACTGCAGCCGACCAGGAAAATATTATGTACACCGCAGCAAATAATTTGTATTTACGGGGTAACTGGCAGGGTACGGTAGGCGCTGTAAGTGCTTATTTTGATAAATTCCCAAACAAGCCTATTTATGATAAGCAGGCCAGGTTTATACGCGCCCAAAGCCTGGTTGCCCTTAACCGGCCGGATGAGGCTATTGTAGACTACAACGTTATTTTAAACGATTGGACAAGCGCATACAGCGAACAGTCGCTTATCAGCATGGCCCGGTTGTATATCGCTCAGAAAAAATACAACGACGCGGTGGTGTTCCTGAAAAGGCTTGAAACCAATTCGGAATACAAAGCTGATTATACCTTTGCAATCAATAACCTGCTATTGTGTTACGCACAAATGGGCGCTGCTGACGATGCACTGAAATATGCAAAACTGGTGCGCGGTAACGAAAAAACGGCCCAGGAAGATAAATTTAAAACGGGCCTGTACGCGGGCCAGGCTTACCTGCAAAAAGGTGACACCACCAGCGCGGTACGGGAATTTGATTATACCGTGGCCAATACAAAAACCATTGCCGCCGCCGAGGCGAAGTACAATGTTGCCCGGGTTCAATATTTAAAGGGCCAGTATAAAGTTTCTCAAAAAACATGCTTCGACCTGGTTAAGAACCTGCCCAATTATGATTACTGGGTAACCAAAACATTTATTTTGCTTGCTGATGATTACGTGGCGCTTAACGATACCTTCCAGGCAAAAGCTACGCTGCAAAGTATAATCGACAACTATAAGGGCGATGATGATATTTTACCAACGGCCAAACAAAAGCTCGACCAATTATCGCCGGCCGGAACCAATAAATAGGATAACAAAGAATAAACGCAAACCAGCAATGAACTTAAAACACATATATACGCTGCTTACCTTACTGATTGCTTTATGCTTTGTTCCTGCTTATGCGCAAACAAACCGGAAGGCAAAAAAACCGGCTGCTGTTGTTAAAAGGAAACCGGCAAAAACCGTTACAAACCAGCAAAAGGCAAACGCCAAAAACCTGGGTGATGCTGCCGCTAAAGCCACCCGCGACACGGTTAAAAAAGGCGGGCAAAATGCGAGCGCCGGCACAAGTCTGTCAGAAGAGATTGTGGTAACAACCGCATATAAACCCGTATTGGCCGATGCCGTTAAAATACGCCGCAACCCCGACCTTGAAGATAAAACGCCTTTTAAAGCGCCGCTAACTTATTTCCCTATTGATAAAAGGCTGGAATTAAATAGCGAGATAAAACCGTTGGAGGCCATGAAGCGGCCTGCGGAACGTGATTCAGCTTTAACCAATAACTACATAAAAGTTGGCCTGGGCAGTATGAAAACCACGTACGGCGAGGGCTATTTTAGTACAGGCCGCGATCCAGGGTTACAATTTGGCGGTTATTTAAAACACTTTGCCCAGCAGGGAACGATGTACAAACAGAACTCGGCTAAAGAAAACGCGGGCATGTTTGTTAAAAGCATAGGCGCCGAAAATGAGTTTACCGGAAGGATCACTTATAACTATAACAGCAATTATTTTTATGGCTACGACCCGGCGAACCCGGTAAAAAATTTACAGGTTAACCAGCAGCATTTCAGCACAATAGCCGGAGAAGCCGAATTCGCCAAAAACTATAAGGATGTTGAGAATGATTTTACCTACGCCTTTAAGCTAAAAGGCTACAGTTTTCAAAACGCTTTCCAGGCTAAGGAAAACAACGTGGTGCTTTCGGGTTTTTTAAACGAAACCATTAACCAGTTTTATGCAGGCTTAAGCGGCTCGTTAGATTTCAGCACCCAGCAAGACAGTCTTTATAGTTATAACAATAGTATTATAAGGCTTAATCCCTATATCAAATTCCAGGGAGATAGCTATAAAATTGATGCAGGTATCAGTATAGTCGACCAGTTTGGCTTTTCGTCGGCATTTTACATCTTCCCGGCGGCAAAGGCCGAACTACAGGTAATACCCACCTACGTACGTGTGTTTGTTGAAGCAAAAGGCGATGTCAATAAATCGTCCCTGCTTGATTTTTCAGCGATCAATCCTTTTTTGGGTCAAAATCTACAAATCAAAAACTCGGTCGATCAGTTAGACCTTAGTGCGGGGTTAAAAGGTACACTCGCGCCCGGGCTGGGATTTAAAGCGTGGGTATTCCGCAACAGCGTAAAAAACATGCCGCTGTTTGTTAGTGACTTTGATTTTTCAAAGGGATATAACCGGTTTAAGGTAATATATGATGGCGGCCGTTCACGCGTGAACGGTTTTACCGGAGAGTTGGATCTGAAAGCATCGGACGACCTCGATCTTTTTGGCCGGGTTGAATTTAAGGACTACCAGATGGCCACCGTGGCCCAGCCATGGAATCTGCCAAAATTTAAGCTAAGTGCTGGTACCGTAATACATATCAGCAACCTGGTTGATGTAACAGGGTCGTTGCTGATACGCGGCAACACCATGGATCCGCACCCAATATCGGCAACCAACTCTGCGCCAACAACGATCGGCTCATTTGCCGACCTGAGCGGCGGCGTACAGTACAAAGCCAGTAGCCGCTTCGTGGTTTTTGTTCATGTTAACAATCTGCTGAATGGCACCAATCAAACCTGGTTATATTATCCCGAGTACGGATTTAACGTATTTGGCGGCGTGGGCTTTAGTTTTTAATTTTTATAATAAAGCGTACTTTTAGCGAAATGAATTTAGCCGACTATTTGAGCGAACTACTGGTACAGCGTAATGAAGTGAGCATTCCCGGCCTTGGCCATTTTCAGCGGGTACGTATAAACGGCTATTATAATGACCAGGAGGCAAAGTTTTATCCTCCCGGCCACCAGGTAAAATTTGTACCTGGCGAAAAAGAAGACGATACGTTCGCCGAATATATCGCCGGGAAAAAGAGCATATCGCTGGCCTCATCCAAATATTTTACCGAAAAGTTTGTCAGCAAATTAAAAGAAGATGCCGCTGAAGGCAGCGTTGCATTTTCGGACCTGGGCTCGTTCCAAACCGAAGGCGACCAGTTGGTTTTCAAACCCAACGATACAATAGGGAATGACCCTTCTTTTTATGGTTACGAACCGGTTGGCGTAAGCAAGCCGGCGCAAACATATACAGAAGAGCCTGCTTTTACCATGCTATCCGAACCCGAACCTGACGAGGCGTATGTTTCACCAGTTGAAACGACTGAAGAACAGCAATATATTGATGGCGAGGCCGAGGGAAAAAAGCTGCTGAATATATGGCTGGTGTTGTTGATCGTAATAACGATCGTCGTGTTTGGTCTATTCGGCGCATATCGTTATTACCCGGATACAATTAACCGCTTTAATCCTTTTTATCACGCAGCAGTCTTAAAAAAAGCTAAGGTTGTTCCGGTTGCACCTGTGGTAATCCACAAAGTTGACACGGATACAACTAAAAAGGCCGTGGCTGCTGCAGATACATCGGTAAAAACGAATGCGGTTACAACTCCTGTAGCAACACAGCAGGTAAAAACCACGGACACGCTTAATCAAACAGGCTATGTCATACAAGTGGATGCATTTAAAGGGCAGCGAATGGCGGAAGATTTGGTTAACCACTTCAAAAAACTTGGCCTGGAAGCCCGGATAATGCCCCGTGCACCGCGTCACTTTTATGTAGTGACAATAGGGAGATATGCTACCCATAAAGATGCAGAAATAGCTAAGGAAGAATTAGTTAAAGCAAAAAAACTTAGAAAAGACGCTCAGATAACATTAATAACCCCCAAAAAATGACATTACTATTTTTACAGGCAGTTGATACCGCACACAAATTATTAGATACAGCAGGCCATGCCGGCCAGCCCGGCCCTATACCCGATCAGGAACTGCGCTTCGGCGACTTGCTGATCAAGGGCGGCTGGGTAATGGTGCCGATAGGTATTTTAGCCGTGCTGGGCCTGGTTATATTTTTTGAACGTTATTTCACCATCCGGAAGGCATCAAAAAATGAATCGAACCTGATGATACAGGTGCGGTCGAGTATCATGACAGGCAACCTTGAATCGGCAATAGCTATTTGCCGCAACAGCAATACCCCGCTGGGCCGCATGCTGCAAAAAGGTTTATTGCGCATTGGCAGGCCCATCAAAGATATTGAAGGCGCTATTGAAAATGTAGGCAAACTGGAAGTATCCAAGCTGGAAAAAAACATCGGCATCCTGGGCATCGTTGCGGGTATCGCGCCGATGTTCGGCTTTTTGGGTACCATTGCGGGGGTTATCAAAATTTTTTATGATATATCAAAAACGGATAACATCAGTATGGGCGTTATATCAGGTGGGTTATATGTAAAAATGGTGACGTCGGCGGCGGGTTTGTTTGTCGGCATTATCGCCTATGTGGGTTATCATATTTTAAATATGATGGTGGACAAGATCATTTTAAGACTGGAAACCGACGCCATTGAATTTATTGACCTGTTAGAAGAACCGAGCAAATGAATTTAAGAAAAAGAAAACGAGGCGTTTCCGCCGAGGTGCATACCTCGGCGATGAACGATATCATGTTTTTCCTGCTTTTATTTTTCCTCATTGCGTCAACGGTTACCAACCCCAACGTGATCAAATTGCTGCTGCCCAAATCATCATCAGGTAAATCGGTATCAAAAAAAACAATCGTGGTTTCAGTCACAAAAGACTTGAAATATTATGTGAACAGGAAAGAGGTAACCATTGCCGATATGCCAAAAACCCTGGCAAGCTATAAAACCCTGGCAACAGAATTAACCATTGTATTGTATGTAGATAAGACCGTTGCCATACAGGACGTGGTACAAATAATGGATATATCGCAAAAATTGAATATTAAACTGGTATTGGCTACGGAGCCTAAGTAGGAGATTAGCGATTAGTTAATCAGAGATTAGGTAAAAACAACCTAATGACCAATGACTAATGCCAATGACTAACAAATGAATCTCGAAGAAGAAAATAACTACCCCAAAGCGTTTTTAGCAACAGGCATTATAATGGCTGTGCTGATAGCGCTGTGTTATTTTATCGTCTTTCATAATCCCCCGAAGCAGGAAGACGGATCGGGCGGCATACTGGTTAATTACGGGACTGTAGACGAAGGTATGGGTAAGGATATTTCAAGTACCGAACAGCCGTCCGTATCACCAAAAGCCAATCACACCCAACCAAACAAGGTTACAGACCAGCAGCCAACCGAGCAAAAAACACAGGTTGATAACAGCGACAAAAACGTGACTACGCAAAATACTGAAGACGCACCCACGGTAGCTGCCAATTCAAAAAAGCAAAGCCAGTCTGTAGCCACCACACCTGCTAAGCCGGTTAAAAAACAGGTGGTCAATACAAACGCATTATATAAGGGCCCGTCGAGTACAGGGGCCGGTGCCGGGGATGGTACAACCACCACGCCCGGCAACCAGGGCAGCCCCAACGGCTCCCCGCTGAGCGACAATTATGGACCGGGTGGCACCGGCGGCGGCCTGAAGGGCACACAATGGAGTTTTGTTAACCCGCCCAATGTAAAAAATGTGCACCGCGTTGCCGGCAGGGTGGTTATTAATGTGACGATAGATCCCAACGGAAATATCATCAGCGCCGAGTACGACCGGAAAAAAACCACCAATCCAGATCTCGACCTGATAGTCCGCTGCGAAAACGCAATTAAAAACTCAAAACTTACCTCGCCCTCTCCCGCTAACGGCAACCAAAAAGGTCAGGTTGTTTTCCAATTCAATATCGATTAATTTACGGTCATGACAAGGAAATTTAATCATTTTATATTTTCACCAAAAAGATTGATCTAAATTTGCCATGGTCTATGGTCCATCGACTATGGACTTCAACCAGCCATGAACTATTCTCAAACCGTCCAATACCTATACAGCCAGCTTCCCCTGTTCACGCGCGTAGGCCAATCGGCATATAAAGCGAATTTGGTTAACACGCTTGAACTTTGTAAGCGCCTGGATAATCCGCAGCATAAATTTAAAAGCATCCACGTGGGCGGTACAAATGGCAAAGGTTCCACATCGCACATGCTGGCGGCTATATTGCAGGTGGCCGGGTGCAAAACCGGGCTGTATACCTCACCCCATTTAAAAGATTTCAGGGAGCGCATCCGCATCAATGGTGAAATGATAAAACAGCAGGAAGTAGTTGACTTTGTTGCTGCGCATCGATCTGATTTCGACGAGATAAAGCCCTCCTTCTTTGAAATGACAGTGGCTTTAGCTTTTGACATTTTCGCAAGAGAAAAAGTTGATATAGCAGTTGTAGAAGTGGGCCTCGGCGGGAGGCTGGATTCAACCAATATCATTACCCCTCTCCTCTCGGTCATCACCAACATAGGCTGGGACCATATGAACATGCTGGGCGATACGCTGCAGCTGATAGCGGCAGAAAAGGCCGGAATCATTAAACCCGGCATCCCGGTGATCATCGGCGAACATCAGCCGGAGGTGGCACAGATATTTATAGACAAAGCCAAACAAGCCGACAGCTCTGTAACTTTTGCGTCTGAATTATTTGAGGTCAGAGATCGGAGATTAGAGGTTAGAGATCAGAGATTAGAAGAATTGGGTACTGAATTTTTAGATATCCAAATTATCCCGACTCAAGACTTCGGACTCAAGGCTCTGGACTTAAAACTCGACCTCCCCGGTGTATACCAGCTTAAAAATATAAAAACAGTACTGGCTGCCGTAGAAGAGTTGCGCCTGCAGGGTTTCCAAATTACTGACGATCATATCAAAACCGCCCTGCACCAGGTTAAACCCCTAACTGGGCTGCATGGCCGCTGGGAAATAATAAATAAAGATCCGCTGACCATTTGCGATACCGGCCATAACCCGGAGGGTGTTGCAGAAGTATTAAAAAACATTGCGGCGATACCTTACGAGCACCTGCATTTTGTGATCGGCGTGGTAAACGATAAGGACATCAGCAAAATCCTGGCGATGCTCCCCAAAGATGCCACGTACTACTTTTGCAAGCCGGACATACCACGTGGTCTTGAAGCAGAAAACTTAAAGCAGAAAGCAGAAAGCGTTGGCTTGCATGGCGAAACATTTCCTACGGTCAAAGCGGCGTTCGATGCCGCGCAAAAACGTGCAGGAAAAAATGACCTGGTTTTTGTTGGAGGGAGTACTTTTGTGGTTGCTGAAGTAGTTTAACGGGCTATAAAAATGTTACACCGCCAAACCATAAACAAATGCTGATAATTCATTTATTCGTTTAATTTTGGCTCCGACAAAACACTGCTTTTCATGACCTATCTACCCTCGGCCGACAGATATAAGAATATGCAATACCGCCGCTGCGGCAAAAGCGGCATCAAGCTTCCGGCAGTTTCGCTGGGCTTATGGCATAACTTCGGAGATGTTGACGTGACCGAAAACTACCGCAAAATTTTACACCTTGCCTTCGACAGCGGCATTACACATTTCGACCTGGCAAATAATTACGGCCCGCCGCCGGGATCGGCCGAGGAGAATTTTGGCCGCATCCTGAAAGAAGATTTCCGCGGTTACCGCGACGAGATGATCATCTCCACCAAAGCAGGCTATACCATGTGGAATGGCCCTTACGGCGACTGGGGTTCAAAAAAATATTTAGTATCCAGCCTTGACCAAAGCCTAAAAAGAATGGGGCTCGACTATGTGGATATATTTTATCACCACCGTCCTGACCCGGAAACACCATTGGAAGAAACCATGGGCGCACTCGACCTGATCGTTCGGCAGGGTAAAGCTTTATATGCGGGCATCTCAAATTATCCTGCCGAAGAAGCCGGCAAAGCTATCGCGATATTAAAAAAACTGGGTACACCCTGTTTGATCCACCAGCCGAAATACTCTATGTTTGAGCGCTGGGTTGAGGGTGGTCTGCTTGATGTGCTCGAAAAAGATGGCGTGGGCTGTATCCCGTTTTCGCCATTGGCACAGGGGCTGTTAACTGATAAATACCTGCATGGCATTCCCGAAGATTCTCGGGCGGCAAAATCAACGGGGTTCTTAAAAAAAGACCAGGTTACCGATCAGCGAATCAGTCAGGTCAGAAAGTTAAATGAAATCGCGATACAACGCGGACAAACACTGGCGCAAATGGCATTGGCCTGGTTATTAAAAGATCACAGGGTAACCTCCGTCTTAATAGGCGCAAGCCGTCCCGAACAACTGGCCGATTCGTTGAAATGCCTGGATAATATCCGGTTTTCGGAAGAGGAATTAACTAAAATTGAAGAAATATTGAAATAGAGTCAGTGTGAAGAGCCAAGATACAAGAACCAAGAACCAGGATAATAAATGAGTCTTTCTTGGTTCTTGTATCTTGGCTCTTGATTCTTACGTCTTAAATCTCAACGCTAAAAAATGAACACTATCAATTGGGGTATAATTGGCTGCGGCAATGTAACCGAAAAAAAAAGCGGCCAGGCCTATAATAAAATACCAAACAGCAAACTCGTTGCCGTGATGCGCCGCGATGCGGCAAAGGCCGCCGACTATGCCAAACGGCACGGCGTGGATAAATGGTATAGCGATGCCGATGAGTTGCTAAACGACCCGGACGTAAATTCCGTGTCCATCGCGACGCCGCCTGCCTTTCACCTCGAATATGCCATAGCGGCCTTAAAAAAAGGCTTGAATGTGTATGTGGAAAAACCTGTAACCCGTACGGCAGCCGAGGCCAGGCAAATGGCCGAAGCCGTTAAGCAAAGCGGCGGCAAATTGACTGTCGCCCATTACCGTCGTGCGCTGCCGATGTTTTTAAAGGTGAAGGAACTGCTGGAGAACGAAATCATCGGCGAGGTGAGAACCGTGCAGATCAGGATGTGGAAAACATCAACACCCGACCTGGTGGCTGATTCCGAAACCAACTGGCGGGTGAACCCTGAACTGTCCGGCGGCGGCTACTTTCACGACCTTGCCCCACATCAGCTCGACCTGATGCTCTTTTACTTTGGCAGACCCGAGCGCTATCACGGCTTTTCATTAAACCAATCCGGCCTAACTCCGGCTGATGATCATGTATGCGGCCAGATCCTGTTTAAAAATAAAATGGTTGTTAACGGCTCCTGGTGCTTTAATGTAGCCGAAAGCGAAGCAACCGACACCTGCGAAATTATCGGAACAAAAGGAAAGATCACGTTCCCGTTTTTCGGTACCTGGGTTAAATGGAAAAACGAAACCGGTGAAGAAACGCTGAACTTTACCCATCCTGAACATATCCAACAACCCATGATCGCTAAAATTGTTGCCTATTTTAAGGATGAAGGGCCTAACCCCTGTTCAATTGATGAGGCGATTGTGTTGATGGATATTATGGATGCGTTTACCGGCAAATAACCGTAGAGACGCAATGCACTGCGTCTCTACCTTTGCGTCTCCGCCATTTTGATCATTTCTTCTTAGGCACCTTCGCTCCTTCTTTCCGGGCTTTTGATAAACCTATCGCCACGGCTTGTTTTTTACTGGTAACCTTTTTTCCGCTGCCGCTTTTTAGCTTGCCTTCCTTCATTTCGTGCATGGTTTCATGCACCTTTTCCTGCGCTTTTTCTGAATATTTTGCCATAACATTGGAATTTTAAGTAATACCTGAACCGAGCAAAATTTTTGCCAATTATTATCGCGTAAAAACAATATTCGTTGATTATACCTATCTTCAAACGAAAAATATATACATCATTTACATCTCTATGAGCCTTAAAAAAATTGCAGCCCCATTTTACGAACGGCTTTCGCTGGTACTTATCGGATTGCTATCCCTTGGTTATATTGTTATAATTGGCAAGGAACTGCTCGACCCGCTAATATTTGGTTTCTTGTTCGCCATATTGCTATTGCCGATCGCCGCTTTCCTGGAGCGACGGCTTCGCTTCCCGCGTGCACTGGCATCCCTGTTTGCAATTATACTGCTGATTTCGTTTGTATACAGCGTTGGTTACCTGGTAGGTTCGCAAATATCAAACCTAGCCAGCGACTGGCCCATGCTGAAAAGCCAGGTCAGTCAATCCGTTAACGACCTTTCTCAATGGATCCAGCACGCTTTTAACATCAATGTCTCCAAACAGCTCTCCTATGTCAATAATACAAAAAAACAGATCATGGCGTCGGGCGGCGGGGTAGTGGGCGAAACATTCGGTGCTGTTTCGTCACTGGTGCTGTTTTACCTGTTCATCTTCATATTCACCTTTTTTATACTGCTTTACAGGCGCATCCTGTTGCATTTTATCGTTTGGGTTTTTAATGATGAAAACACTCATATCGTTTTTGATATCGTTGAGAAAGTGCAAAGCATATTAAGGCAATACATACTGGGACTGCTGCTCGAAATGTTTGTTGTATCGTGCCTGGCCTGTACGGCTTTTTTTATAATAGGCGTTAAATATGCGCTCCTGCTCGGTATTATCGTCGGGCTGTTTAACCTCATCCCTTACCTTGGGATTTTTACGGCCCTGGTGTTAAGCGGTATGATAACGTTTGCTACCGGCACAATTAATCAAGCCTTAACCGTGGCGGCCTGCGTATTGGGCATACATGCGCTCGATTCAAATTTTTTGCTGCCCACTATCGTTGGCTCAAAGGTTAAGCTCAATGCGCTCATTACCTTTTTAGGGATCATATTGGGCGAAATGATCTGGGGCCTTTCGGGGATGTTTTTATCTATCCCCATTATGGCTATCATGAAGATCGTGTTCGACAGGGTTGAGAGCCTCAAACCATGGGGATTCCTGCTGGGTGGCGGCCAGGAAGAGAATAAATCCACCATGAAAAAAATGAGCGCGGTTAGAGCGGATAAAAGCTGAAAGCGGAAAGACTAAAGCTGAAAGCTTGATCATATGCAACAAAAGCTTTGGCCTTTCTGCTTTAAGCTTTCAGCTTCCTTATTAGCTAAGATGCGCAATGCGGATAAAAATAGCGATGCCGTAAGCTGTCAATATTACCGTATTTAACACCAGCAGCCAGTTCAGATCGGGTTCCCTGTATTTTTTTGAGACGCAAATGATCAACAGGCTGATAAATCCCAATATCAATATAATCGGAAATATCATTTCCCATTTATGATGGAACGCCAGGTATATATGCTGCAGTTTTGCCTGGTCGCCCATTAAATACGGCGGAACAATAGTTATCAACAGTAATAAAAAGAAGAGACGAACAACGATCTTCGTTACAACCCGGTTAACTTTCATGGGGCGCTAAATTACTGAATAGCTTATTTATCGCTCAAAATATCAATGCAATTTTTACTCAATTCTTTTAAACGGCTGCCGAGCGTAAGCACCCCGCGCGAATCATGGATGTTTTTATACAGCAGTTTTATTATGGCCAGCGTTTCGTCGCTGGGATCGCAGGCCTGCGCCTTCTCCAGGTGTGGTAAAGCCCGTTTTACCGCGCTGTTATAGTCTTTGGCCAGTTGTGCATTCAGGGCCTGGTCGTGTACCGACGCATTTAATTTTTTTTCGATGGCCTTTACATCATCGAGGTATATATAGCCAAGCGCACGGTGCACCACGTAATAGTCGGGCGCGGCCGCGGCAACTTTCTCGTAATAAACTCTTGCTTTTTGAGGCTGGCTATTATCCTCGTAAATTTTACCTATCGAAAAATAAAAGTTTGTCCTGGCTTTTTCGGGGAGCTTCTCCGCATTCGGGCGTATTTTTTCGCCCAGGTCCGAAGCTTTATCCTGTTCGCCTTGCAACCGCGCCAGGTTAAAGTCGAGATATTGGTTATAAACCTCATCGGCCGTCTGCGCTTTTGATGAAATAGCGGCGAAAACGATAAAGACCAGTAAAAATATTTTTCTTAACATAATCTGAAGGTAGATTCTCAAAGATAAAAACCTTCAGCTAATTATCATCCCAATAAACTTACTTTGGCGGCTTCCCAGCCGATGATAGCCGATTTTCGCGTGGCGCCCCAATGGTATTGCCCGAATTCGCCGGTGGATTTAATAACCCGGTGGCACGGAATTAAAAACGCGACGGGATTATCGCCCACCGCGCTGCCTACCGCCCTGCTTGCGGTGGGTTGTTGAATGGTTGAAGCCACGGTTGCATAAGTAGCCAAACCGCCGATAGGAATATTCAGCAAGGCCTCCCAAACTTTAAGCTGAAAAGGTGTGCCCTTTAAATGCAGTTTGATGCCGGATAGTTCCGACCAGTCTTTTTTAAATATAAACAACGCGTTCTGCTGGGCCAGGTCAACCATTTGTGTATACTGCGCATTCGGGAACTGCGCTTGCAAATGGCTGAATGCCTCGTCCCTGTCATCGGCGAAAGCCATATAACAAATTCCCTTTGGCGTTGAAGCGACAATGATATTGCCAAAGGGGCCTTCGGCAAAGCTATAATTGATGGCGAGCGCCCTGCCGCCATTTTTGTACTCGGCGGGCGTCATACCTTCAATGTTCATAAACAGGTCGTGCAAACGGCCGGTGCCTGACAGGCCTGTTTCAAAAGCTGTGTCAAATAAGGTGGCCTGTTTTTCTTTTAATAAGCTTTTGGCGTAATCCAGGCTTAGGTATTGCAAAAACTTTTTCGGGCTGATGCCGGCCCAGTCGGTAAACAGCCGCTGAAAATGAAAAGGGCTTAAATTTATTTTTTCGGCAACTTCGTCCAGGTTGGGCTGGGCCTTAAAATTAAGCCGGATATAGTCTATCGCCTCGGCTATGCGGTGGTAATTAATTATTTCCTGTGAGTCCATGATAGTTATTTACGGCACAAATATAACCCGTGTGCTTAAGGCATAAAACCCGGAACTTGCGCTGTTTGGGCGGGCCTAATTTAAACTAAAGATAATTGTAGCTGTTAATTAATTTTATTTGCCTTTTCCGCAATATTTATTTTGCTTTTTCTTCGAAGTAATTATTTTTACGAAAACTCAAATCACCAATTATGAAAAAAATCATCACCACTTTTCTGATCATCATGGGCCTTTATTATACCTCCACTGCCCAAACAACCTCCGGCGCTGAATTTGGCGTCAATGCCGGCCTCAACCTGGCTACCGTAAACGCCGGCTACTACACAAACTCGCAGTACCGGGTCGGTTATAATGTAGGCCTATCCGGCGAATATTATTTATCTAACCATTGGGGCATAAAAGTTAAAGCCATCTACGACCAGAAAGGCTGGAACGATGGATTTATTTCGGGCCCCAATGGTGATTATACTACTAATTTTCAAATGGATTACATCACTGTTCCCGTTATGGCGAACTGGCATTTTGGAAGTACCAACAACTGGTACTTAAACTTTGGCCCGTATGCAGGCTTCCTGCTTAGCGCGAAAGAAACAGCAGGCGGTTCCGATTTAAAACCGATCACAAGCAGTACTGATTTCGGAATTGGAGCTGGGATCGGGGTTAGGTTTCCGATGTCGGACAATTCGAAATTTTTTATAGAATTGGATGGACAAGACGGCGTCAACGATGTGTTTAAAAATAATTCGGGCTCCACAGTTATTACAATGAGGTCGAGCATTAATATCGGGATTACTTTCAGATAATTCGATAAGTAAAGCAATACTACTCCCGGGATAAACCGCCTAGGAAAAACTTACGAAGTTTCGAAAACTTCGTAAGTTTTATTCGTTGGCGATACCCTTTCTTCATAAATCAAAAATCCGTACCTGCTGTAAGTGGCGACTCCCTAAAGCAATCTGAGATTCTTCTATCAAATCATTTTTATTAAATTTGTTGATATATAAACAGACTATGGTACTAGTACTCAAAAAAGGCGCGAGTAGAAAGGAAATCGAGGCTATAGAGAAAAAACTCTATAACGAAAAGTCACCCCGCGGTTTCAATGCAAAAAAATACAACGGCGTTTTAGCGCTAAAAGAAGACCCATTAGATATTCAATTAAAGTTGAGAGATGAGTGGGAAAGAGATTTCAAAAAATTGTAACTCGTAATCCTAAATCAATCTCAAATCTCACTTCTCAAATCTCATATCTAATCCCTATCTTTGCCCATGCAAGAAAAAATCCTCATTCTTGACTTTGGCTCACAGTTTACCCAGCTTATAGCGCGCCGTGTCAGGGAACTCAATATTTACTGCGAGATACATCCTTTCAACCATTTTCCTGAAGTCGACAGCACTGTAAAAGGTATCATCCTTTCCGGCAGCCCGTATTCGGTGCGGCAGGACGATGCCCCGCATTTTGATTTCGCCAAATTTCACGGCAAGCTGCCTATACTGGGTGTATGCTATGGTGCGCAGCATATTGCACACTTTAACGGCGGCGAAGTTTTGCCGTCAAGCACCCGCGAGTATGGCCGCGCCAACCTGCAATATATCGACGATAAAAATCCGCTTTTCAGGCTTATACAGCCCGGTTCGCAGGTATGGATGTCGCACGCCGACACCATTGCTACCATTGGCGGTAATTTCGAGATCATAGCCAGCACCGACACAGTTCGGGTTGCGGCTTACCGTGTGCAGGGCACTGATACTTACGGCATACAATTCCACCCCGAGGTAACACACAGTGTTGACGGCAAACAGCTGCTGCACAACTTTTTGGTCGACATTTGCGGCTGCAAACAGGACTGGACGCCCGACTCGTTCATCGAGACCACCATTGCCGCGCTCAAAGAAAAAATCGGCAACGATAAAGTGGTGCTTGGTTTATCCGGCGGTGTGGATTCATCCGTTGCGGCAGTATTGCTGCATCATGCCATCGGTAAAAACCTGCATTGCATATTTGTTGATAACGGCCTGTTGCGCAAGGACGAATACCAGTCGGTACTGGATTCGTACCAGCACATGGGTTTAAATATAAAGGGCATTGACGCCAAACAGCGATTTTATGATGCTTTGGCAGGATTGACTGACCCGGAAAAAAAACGCAAAGCCATTGGCCGCGTGTTCATCGAGGTTTTTGATGATGCCGCGCACGAGGTAAAAGATGTAAAATGGCTCGGCCAGGGCACCATTTACCCTGATGTTATTGAATCGGTATCGGTAAAGGGCCCATCTGCAACCATCAAATCGCACCATAATGTTGGCGGTCTGCCCGATTTTATGAAATTGAAAGTGGTTGAGCCGCTAAACACTTTATTCAAGGACGAAGTCCGCCGTGTAGGCAAAGCATTGGGCATCGACCCGAATATATTAGGCAGGCACCCTTTCCCCGGTCCGGGCTTGGCTATCAGGATATTAGGCGAGGTTACGCCCCAAAAAGTAGCCATACTGCAGGAAGCCGATGCGATTTATATCAACAATTTGCGGTCGGCCGGTGTTTATGATAAAGTTTGGCAAGCTGGCTCCATATTTTTGCCGGTGCAATCAGTGGGTGTAATGGGCGATGAACGTACATACGAGAACGTGATCTGCCTGCGTGCTGTGGAATCATTAGACGGCATGACCGCCGACTGGTGCCATCTGCCGTACGATCTGCTCGCCAAAATATCAAACGAGATCATCAATAACGTAAAAGGTATAAACCGGGTAGTATATGATATCAGTTCGAAACCGCCTGCCACCATTGAATGGGAATAAGTGGTTTTTATTTTTAATAATAGGATTCATAGCGGCTTCCTGTTCACCCAAGGTGCGCCCGGTCGCGGTTCAGCCGGTGAAAAAGCAAGCCGAAAAGCCGGTTGAAAATAATAAACCCGAAAATAAGATCGTAAAACCGGCTGCACCAAAGGTTTCCACCATATCGATGATCTTACCATTCGGGTTAAACCACCTGGCGCCCGGCGCCTCGTACACGGCTGTAAGCTTAAAAGAGGCTGATATCGCAGTAGGCTATTACCGCGGGTTTAAACTTGCGCTCGATTCACTGGCCGCAATGGGCTATAACTTTAAGCTGCTGGTTTACGATTCGAAGGACGAAAAAGCTACCGCCCACAGCCTGGCGAATAACCCGGCCATCAGGAGCAGTGACCTGGTAGTAGGCCCGATTTTCCCGGAAGCCATTAAGTCCTTTACGTCGACCTATTTCAATACACACCAGCCTATTGTTTCGCCACTGTCGCCGGCATCGCCGTCAACCTTTAAAAACCCGGGGTTAATTACCATTATACCGCCTCTTGAATATCATGCCTGGAGCGCTGCGCGGTACATCAACAATAAAATCAAGCCCGACAAGATATTCATTTTAAGATCAGGCTATAGCGACGAGAACGAATATATCATCCCATTTAAAAAAGCCATCGACAGCTTGAGCGGCAGGCGTATTAAGGTGGTGATGTTTACCGTTATACACGGCCAGCTAGGTGCCCTGGCGCCGCAGCTATCCGCTACCGGCAAAAATGTATTCGTGGTGCCGGCGACCAACCAGCATTTTTTAAACATTACGCTGCGGGCTTTAGATACCCTGGCCCAAACTTACCCGGTTTCGGTGTTCGGCCATCCAAGCTGGATAAACTTTACTTTCCTGAAGGCCGACCTGTTGCAGCGGCTCGACACGCACATTACCTCGGCGGATAAAATAAACTACAAGGCCGCTAATACAGTTACCTTTATACGCAGTTATCGCAAAGCTTACCATACCGAACCCAGCAGTTTTGCCATCAAAGGATTCGACGAGGGGTTCTATCTCGGAAAGCTCTTAGCCACGGATAGCTTGGTCAACATCACCCAAAACGACTTCAAAGGCATTCACAATAATTTCCATTTTCAGAAAAAACCGGGGCTTGGTTGGGTAAATACCCACATAAACATATTAAAATACACTAATTTTGAGCTCAAACAGGTAGAATGAAGGCAATAAACCAGCTTAAAACGTTTCAGCGCATTTTGGATGAGTATCCAGCCGAAACGCCCCTAAGCAAGTTTTTACCCGGCTTTTACCGGCAGAACAAACAAATGGGCTCAACCGACCGCCGCATTGCCGGCAGGCTGGTGTACAATTATTTTCGTTTAGGCCGGGCTCTGCCTGATCTCTCCGCAGATGAGCGTCTTTTTGTCGCCGAGTTTTTATGCAACGGTCAGCTTAATTCCTTTCTGCAGCATTTTAAGCCCGAATGGGCCGCCTGCGTGGGTTTTGATATAGATGAAAAGCTGGAAATGGTAAAAACAGCTCACCCCGGTTTTAAGCTGGATGATGTTTTTCCCTGGACGGGCCAATTATCGGCTGGTATTGATAAAGACGCATTTTTACGCTCGTTCTTTGTACAGCCCGACTTGTTTATCCGCGTTTATAAAGGGTTTGAGCCGCAGGTAAAAATTGCGCTCACCGCAGCCGAAGTTGTTTTTAAGGATGAAGGCAATGGTTGCCTATCCCTGCCTAATGGCACCCGCCTTGAAGCGCTGATTGCCAACCCGCACTGGTACGAGGTACAGGACTTTTCATCCCAGCAAACCGCGCAATATTTTCGACCGGAAAAATGGGAAAACTGGTGGGATGCCTGCGCGGCATCAGGCGGTAAATCGCTGCTGCTGCATGATATGGAACCAACCGTAAAACTGGTGGTATCCGACATCCGCGAATCCATATTAGCTAACCTCGACGAACGCTTCCAGCAGGCGGGGTTAACCAAATACCAAAAGAAACTGCTCGATCTTACCCAAAACAACGACCTTATTTTACATGATTATGTTTTCGACGGCGTCATCCTTGATGCCCCCTGCACCGGCTCGGGCACCTGGGGCCGCACGCCCGAAATGATCAGCCTGTTTGATACCCATAAGATTGAATTCTTCCAGCGCCTGCAGCAAAGCATCGCCCACAATGTGGTAAAGCACCTCAAACCCGGTAAACCATTAATTTACATCACTTGCTCGGTTTTTAAAGCGGAGAATGAAGATGTGGTGAATTTTATCGCGAAAGAATTGGATTTGAAACTCGAAAAGCAAACCGTTTTGAAAGGGTACGAGAATAAAGCGGATACGATGTTTGTGGCGAGGTTGATAAAAAAATAGTTTGTCATTGCGGGGAGGAACGACGAAGCAATCGTCGCCATGCATTAACGCCAACCTATCAGCGGGGAGATTGCCGCGCTGTCGCTCGCAATGACAAATATTTTTATTATCTGCACATCTACAAATGCGTATTACTCCTAAACAGCTTTATCGCGATAGCCAATAGTATTATCCCGAACGCCTTTCTTAAAATGCTCAACCCGGTTTTACCCAGCAGGTGCTCGATCCATTTTACATTTTTGAGCACCAGGTAAACAAATAAGGTATTCAATACAATGCCCACGATGATGTTCTGTGTCTGATATTGCGTTTTAAGGGAAAGCAGCGTCGTCATGGTGCCGGCCCCGGCGATGAGCGGGAAGGCCAGCGGTACGATGGATATCGTTTCGGGCATTTCCTCGTTGAAAAACTTAACGCCCAGTGTCATCTCCATCGCGATGATAAAAATCACCAGCGAACCGGCAATGGCGAACGACGCTACATCAAGGCCTATGATTTTAAGCAGTTCCTCGCCCGCAAATAAAAAGCCAACCATCAGCACCAGCACCGCAATGCTCGCCCGCTCCGACTGGATGTGCCCGGCGCGCTGCCGCATTTCGATAATAACGGGTATCGCGCCCAGAACATCAATGATCGCAAACAGGATCATGGTTACAGAAAGTACCTCTCTGAATATTAAAGGATGCATAAGCGTTAGGTTTATTTGATTATAAATATCGTTTACTTTATTCACATAAAAAATGCAAGAAGAAATTAAAGTAGTATTTAAATAAATAGTAGTAACCGGCTGGTCTGGAAAAAATGAGGAGAACATCCTTGTAACAATCTTATGATATAACCGGCGCATTTGAGCTGTAAATACATTTTTTGTAATTTACATTCTCATTAAACCGCCTCGTCATGAAGAAAATTATACTTCCATTATTACTGCTGTTAGTAGTAGTTGAAATTAAAGCCCAGGATGCTGTCAGCTACCAGGTACCGCCTAAAGAAATTGCCGACCTGCTGCTGGCTAAACCCACGCCATCCGTTAGCATCGATTCAAAAGCTGAATGGCTGTTATTTATGGAACGCTCGTCGTACCCATCGGTAGCGGACCTGGCTATGCCCGAGCTGCGGATCGCAGGATTGCGTATCAACCCGAATAACTTCGCGCCAAGCAGGCAGGCGTTTATTGATAATTTTACATTAAAAAATATTAAAACAGGGCAAACCTTCCCGGTAACCGGGCTGCCGCAACCATTGCGTGCGGGCAATATCAACTGGAGCCCCGGCCAAAAGAAAATACTGTTTACGCAAACCAATCCCAAAAGCATTGACCTGTACGTCATCGACATTGCCACTAAAAAAGCGATGAAAGTGAATAAAACGCCTTTGAATGTGGTACTGGGCGGCAACGTTTCATGGCTCGACGACCAGGTGATATTGTATCACACAACCGTCAGATCCATCGCCTTTGCGCCGCAAAAACCTTTAATGCCCAAAGGCCCGACAGTTCAGCAAAATTTAGGCAAGGCCGCGCCGAGCCCTACTTTTGAGGATTTGATCAAATCGCCTTTTGATGAGCAGCTGTTTGAATTTTATGCAACCTCGCAGCTGGTACAAAACAAAGGCGGTGTTGAAACGCCGATCGGCAAGCCGGCGATGTATGATAATATCAGCCTGTCGCCCGATAAAAAATATATGCTGCTGCGCACCATCAGGAAACCATTCTCGTACCTGGTTACGGCAGGCGGTTTCCCCTCGACAGCAACCATTACCGATATAAAAGGCAAAGTGGTAAAAGTGCTTGCTGAGCTGCCGTCTGCTGAAGGCCGTCCGTCGGGCAATGATAACACGCAGAACATCGACCGCAATATCAGCTGGAGAGCGGATGAGCCGGCAACGGTTACGTGGTGCCATCCGCTGGATAGTGGGCTGATCAAAAAGAAAATGGAGCTCCACGATGCTGTTTACGCGTTGAGTGCGCCGTTTAACGGCGATGCAAAGGAGCTTTTCAAAACGCAGATGCGCTATCGCAATACGATATGGGGCAACGGTACGCTTGCTTTGGTTTACGAAATGTCGCGCGGCAGGCAAGCCGAAAGGGTTAGTCGTTATAATCCATCAACAGGCATCCTCGAAACACTATACGACCGCAACCAAACAGACGCTTATAATGATCCCGGTGAACCGGTTACTGAGAAAAATAAGTTTGGACGCGAAGTGATCTATCCCGTTGATAACGGCACCAAAATACTGATGAACAACCCGGTTGGCTCGTCCGCAAAAGGCGACCTGCCGTTCCTGGCCAAATTTGATTTAAGTACTAAGAAGAATGAAATTTTGTGGCGCTGCAGCGAAGGATATTATGAGGCCGTCGTTGATGTTATAGATCCCGACAAACTGGTGCTGCTTACCCGTAAAGAATCGCAAACGGAGGTACCCAATTACTACATTAAGAACCTTGAGTTAAAAATTGCCGATCAGCCGGTTACCCGGTTTACAAACCCTTACCCGCAATTGGTTGGGGTTAGCAAACAAAAAGTATCGTACAAGCGCGCGGATGGTGTTAGCCTTACCGGCGATCTTTATCTGCCAAAAGGCTATAACAAAGAAAAAGACGGCGCGTTGCCCGTTTTAATATGGGCCTACCCGCGCGAGTTTAATTCCGCGGCCGATGCGGCGCAGATACGCGGTTCGCAAAACAGGTTCATTGCTATTAGCTGGGCTTCGCCGATATTTTGGGTTACGCAGGGATATGCGGTGCTGGATAATGCCGAAATGCCTATCGTAGCCAAAGAAGGCAAAAAACCCAACGACACATTTGTTGAACAGCTTACGATGAATGCGGAAGCCGCCATAAATAAACTGGCCGATATGGGCGTGGGCGACCGTAACCGCGTGGCGGTTGGCGGCCATAGCTACGGCGCTTTCATGACAGCCAATTTACTGGCCCACACCAACCTGTTTAAGGCCGGCATTGCCCGCAGCGGCGCCTATAACCGCACGCTAACGCCGTTCGGCTTCCAGAACGAGGACCGCACCTATTGGGACGATCCGCAATTGTATTATGAAATGAGCCCGTTTAGCTATGCCAACAAAATTAAGACGCCCATTTTACTGATACACGGCGATGCCGATGATAACCCGGGTACCTTCCCTATTAACAGCGAGCGGCTGTTTAATGCCATAAAGGGTTTTGGCGGCACGGTGCGGTTTGTTTTTTTACCTTACGAGGCGCATAGTTATCGCGGAAAGGAAAACCTGCTGCACATGCTTTGGGAAATGAATACCTGGCTTAATAAATATGTAAAAAACGCCGAGCCGGTAAAAATGGCGAGTAAATAGATTTACTCTTTTGCTTTAAGCCGGAAACAAAGCAAAAACGCGATCAAAATATAAAACGACGACAAGAAGAACACGCTATGTACCGAAACAGCTGCGGCTGCCCCGGCCGTTAACGGCCCTATGGTTTGCCCAATGGAGGCATAGCTCTGGTTAACGCCCAGTACTTTTCCCTGTTCCGCTTTATCTATATTATCCGCGATGATGGCATTGAGCATGGGATTACGGAGCCCGTTGAATAATCCGTAGACGCAAAGGCACACAGCGAACGGCACTAAGACGGTTAAAAACCCGGATACAAACATCGCCGCCAGGCAAAGCAGGCTCGATAACAGCAAAATAACCGACTTGGAAGAAAACACTTTTGTAAAAAACGGGACGCACATTTGTGCGACGATGCCGCATATGCCAAATGCAGCCATAAAAATGCCCATGGTTGCCGGGGTGATCTTTAATATGTCCTTGCTGAAAATCTGGAAACCGATGATCATGGTAAACTGGCCCATAGTAAGCAGGAAGCCAATAAACACCGCGGTGCCTATCACCGGGCGCTTTAAAGTACTGACCAACGAGGCAAATTTGAATTGATTTGAAAAGCCGGCCCGCGATTTTTTATCTGTAGGATTGGTTTCCTTCAATAAAAATATGGTGCACAATGTCCCGATCAGCGAAATCCCCGCAGCGAAGAAGAACGGCGCCTGTGGGCTCAGCTTGGTAAACAGGCCGCCCACCAATGGCCCCACCACGAATCCAAACGCAAAAGCCGAGCTTAATATCCCAAAGCGTTTGGCCCGGTTAGCCTGCGTGGCCGTATCGGCAACCATAGCCTGGGCGACAGAAATATTGCCGCCTGTCAGTCCGTCGAGTATCCTTGCGGCAAACAATACCCATAATACCTTCGCCTCCGCAAAAAGCAGGAACGACAGGCAGGTACCGGCAAGACTGATGGCCAGTAAAGGCTTTCGCCCCCATTTATCCGACAGCGAGCCTAAAACCGGTGTGGCAAAAAACTGGGCGACGGAAAAGGAAGCAGTTAAAACACCCAGCGTAGTACCGTTAAGTCCGAATGTTTTACCGTAGGTGTAAAGAACAGGAACAATGATGCCAAACCCAAGGGAATTGATAATGCAGACAAATACTAATACCCAAAGGTTTTTATCTTTCATGAACGGGGTTTATTGTTACCTATCAAAATACAAGGTAACGAAAAAAGGTTCTGCCGGGCAGAACCTTTTCAATAAAATGGTCATATTTTTCAATGACCCGGATGAATGATCCCGGTCACCGGGATATATCTGAATCAGTTTAAAACAACTTATTTCTTCTCAAAATCCGAGGCTCTTGGCAGCGCATCGGCGGCGGCGCCAAGCTTGCTGTTCTTCCTGCTGTATGCAAAGTAAATAAGCAAGCCAACGATCATCCAGGCCAATGCACTCAATTGTGTAGAAGTTGGCAGGCTAATGATCATAGCAGCGCAGATCAGTATACCGAGGATCGGCACCAAAGGAACCAGGGGCGTTTTAAACGGACGCGGCATGGTTGGGTTGGTTTTTCTGAGCAGCATCACACCTATACATACCAGCACAAATGCAAATAGTGTACCTATTGAAGTCAGGTCCCCGGCGATACTCGACGGCAGAAACGCCGCGAACAGTCCCACGAAAACGAACAGGATCATATTGCTTTTATAAGGTGTGCTAAATTTTGGATGCAGGTCAGAAAATACCTTCGGTAATAAACCATCATTTGACATGGTGTAAAACACCCGCGACTGTCCTAACAACATCACCAGGATCACAGACGAAAAACCGGCCAGGATTGCAATGGTCACCAAAGTCGACAGCCATGCATAACCGTGCATGTATTGGCTGATCGCATAAGCGACAGATGCTTCCTTACCAGCTTTCATAAAATCCTGGTATGGCGCAACACCGGTTAATACCCACGAAAACAGGATATACAAAATAGTACAAACCACAAGCGATCCTAATATCCCGATAGGCATATCACGCTTTGGGTTCTTAGCCTCCTGGGCCGCTGTTGAAACCGCATCAAACCCGATAAATGCGAAAAACACAATACCGGCGCCGGTAAGCACTCCGCCCCAGCCATGATTAAAAAACGGCTTATAAGAATATTGCGTACCATCCGGCAGTGATGCTGGCGGCGCATTTTCAGGAATAAGATATGGCGTATGGTGCACAGGGTTGATAAAATGCCAGCCGATGGCGATAAATACCAGTACGATTGCCACTTTTATAAATACGATAATAGCATTAAACGTAGCTGATTCCTGTGTGCCTTTTATAAGTAGTAATGACAATAAAAGCAAAATAAATAACGCCGGCAGGTTAATAATACCCTGGTGAGTAACGCCCGAAGCATCAATGGCTTTCTCTAACGGAGAGTGGCACCATTCGAACGGTATTCGCCCGCCGAGCAACTTATTTGCATATTCACTCCAACTGATGGATACGGTAGCCGCACCAAGTGCGTATTCAAGTATTAATGCCCAGCCAATTATCCAGGCAACAATTTCGCCCATGGTTGCATAAGCATAGGTATACGCGCTGCCTGCAATAGGTATGATGGACGCAAATTCAGCGTAGCACAAACCTGCAAAAGCGCAGCCAACTGCTGCAATAATAAATGAAATGGTTACGGCCGAGCCTGCATGCGCGCCGGCTGCTGCTGCAGTCCTCACGAATAGGCCGGCGCCAATAATAGCTCCGATACCAAGAGCAATTAAATTACCTGCGCCGAGCGTCCGTTTAAGGGTTCCTTTACCCTCTTCCGGCGTCGCCATCAGTTGTTCAAGTGACTTCTTTACAAATAACTTCATTTTAAATAATTAGATCAGTTTAAATTAATTCAGTTTTCCCAAACGTACTTAAATTTATTTGAAACATAAAGTGCAGAATGTAACAAAGGAAATGGGTGATCAGAGCAAAAAAAAGCGTCATTGCGAAGTAAGAAGCAATGACGCGGAAGTCTTGATAAACAGACTTACGAAGTTTTAAAAACTTCGTAAGTCTTATTTGTTATCCTTTTTTATCAACCCTGGTCATCGGGCTTACCGGCGCCTTTACCACAACCACCTTTTGTACCGGGTGATGATTGATCATACCCACTTTTGCATCTCGCGTGTTTAAATGCGGCGCAATAACCAGCGAAACGATCGACATCAATTTGATCAGGATATTCATCGACGGGCCTGAAGTATCCTTAAACGGATCGCCTACGGTATCACCGGTTACAGATGCTTTATGTGGCTCGGATTTTTTATAATACATCTCGCCATTGATCAACACGCCTTTTTCAAATGATTTTTTAGCATTGTCCCACGCGCCGCCTGCATTGCTCTGAAATAATCCCATCAATACGCCCGATACGGTTACACCGGCCAGCATACCGCCCAAAACTTCCGGGCCGAATGTAAAGCCTATAATCATGGGTGTAATTAGCGCGATCAGCCCCGGGGCCACCATTTCGCGGATAGAAGCTTTGGTTGAGATAGCCACGCATTTTTCATACTCAGGCTTGCCTGTATATTCCATGATGCCCGGTATTTCGCGGAACTGGCGGCGAACTTCTTCAACCATCGCCATAGCCGCACGGCCTACTGCCGAAATAGCCAATGCCGAAAATATGAATGGTATCATACCGCCAACGAATAAACCGGCCAGTACGTTTGCTTTATAAATATCAATATGCTCAATACCTGCCACGCCAACAAACGCAGCAAATAATGCCAGCGAAGTTAATGCAGCCGATGCGATAGCGAAGCCCTTACCGGTAGCAGCAGTCGTATTACCAACAGCATCTAAATTATCGGTACGGTGCCTTACTTCTTCAGGCAAGCGGCTCATTTCGGCAATACCCCCTGCGTTATCTGCTATCGGGCCGAAGGCGTCGATCGATAATTGCATAGCCGTAGTTGCCATCATACCCGCCGCCGCGATTGATACGCCATATAAACCGGCAAAATAATATGAACCATAAATACCCGAAGCCAAAACCAGGATGGGCAACACTGTTGACTCCATCCCCACGGCCAAACCAGCTATGATATTGGTAGCGTGACCGGTTGATGATTGCCTGATAATACCCAGCACCGGGCGTTTGCCCATAGCCGTATAATATTCGGTGATCATTGACATTAATGTACCAACCACCAATCCGACAAGAATTGCACCGTAAACACCATCTTTGGTAAAGTGCGATGCGCCGCCTTTTAAAATACCACCTGTATCATCACGTGTCATGTGAAACTCGCCCGCAGGCAGCATCCACTGCACTACAAAGTAAGTAGCAATAGCGGTTAGTATGATCGAAGTCCAGTTACCTATGTTCAACGCTTTTTGAACGCTGTCAGTCTCCTCTTTTATTTTAACAAATGAAGCGCCTACGATCGAAAATAATAGACCTAAGCCTGCAATAACCATCGGCAATAATACCGGGGCTATACCGCCGAATTGATCTAAGGATTTAACTTCTCGGCCTAATACCATTGTAGCAAGCATCGTTGCCACGTATGAACCGAACAGGTCGGCGCCCATACCGGCTACGTCGCCCACGTTATCACCAACGTTATCGGCAATAGTCGCAGGGTTACGCACATCATCCTCGGGGATGCCGGCTTCAACCTTCCCAACTAAGTCAGCGCCCACATCGGCTGCTTTGGTATATATACCACCGCCCACACGTGCAAAAAGCGCGATGGACTCGGCACCCAGAGAAAATCCGGCTAAAACATCCAATGCCTTGGCCATTGCTTCGCCGTTTACATCAAGGCCCTGGCTTTTAACATAAAAAGTATAAAATACGATGAACAACGAACCTAACCCGATAATGGCAAGGCCGGCAACGCCCAGACCCATAACCGTACCGCCTGTGAAAGACACTTTTAAAGCTTTCGCGAGGCTTGTACGCGCAGCTTGCGTGGTGCGCACGTTTGCTTTGGTGGCGATGCGCATCCCTAAAAATCCGGCGAATGCCGAAAGAAATGCCCCGCAAAGGAAAGAAACGGCGATAACCGGGCTCGAGGTAACAACCGTTGTGCCCGACCATGCCAGCAATATCATCGCAACGATCACGAAATAGCTGAGCACCTTCCACTCGGCCTTTAAAAAAGCCATAGCGCCAGCGGCAATATAGCCGGCAAGCTCATTCATGCTGGCATCGCCTGTCTCCTGGCGGGTTACCCATGCCGATTTGATACCCATCGATATAATACCGATGACCCCAAATACAGGAATTAAATAAATTAGGTAAGTGTTTAATAGATCCATATTAAATTGAGTGTATGTATTTTATATTTTTAAAGTGTATAAATATAATTGGCGGGCAAAATTAGCAAATTAATTTATTTACAACAGCGTGTCAATTATAAAGTTTTTTGAATAGTTTAGGACTTTTAACCCCATACGCATTGATGAAATCAGGTACAGGACAACCAAAAATGAAACACCAGCTGGGCTTGCTGGACGGCACCATGATCGTGGCAGGCTCAATGATTGGCTCGGGTATCTTTATCGTAAGCGCTGATATTACGCGCAACGTCGGTTCGGCTGGCTGGCTCATCTTTGTATGGCTCATAACCGGGTTCATGACCATCACCGCCGCGGTTAGCTACGGCGAGCTGAGCGGTATGTTCCCGAAAGCAGGCGGGCAGTATGTTTATTTAAAAGAAGCTTACAATAAATTGATCGCGTTTTTATATGGATGGAGCTTTTTCGCGGTAATTCAAACCGGCACTATAGCCGCGGTTGGCGTGGCATTTTCCAAATTCACAGCCTATCTAATACCTGCGGTAAGCGAGGAGCGTATCCTTTTTAAGCAGGGATTTATCAGCATCAGCGCAGCGCAATTGGTTTCGATAGGCATTATCGTGTTGCTTACCTATATCAACACGAAAGGAATTAAAAGCGGGAAACTGATCCAAAACACCTTTACTATAACAAAGCTGTTGAGCTTATTCGGGCTGATCATCTTCGGGTTCCTGGCTTTAAAGGGGGATATATGGCATGCTAACTGGTCAAACGCCTGGGATATGCATAAACTAAATCCCGATGGCAGCTTTGCCGGGCTGACCATGGCAACCGCGTTAGGCGCGATTGCCGCGTCAATGGTCGGTTCTATTTTTAGCAGCGATTCGTGGAACAACGTGACCTTCATAGCGGGTGAAATGAATAATCCGAAACGGAATATAGGCTTAAGCCTGTTTTTGGGAACGCTAATCGTTACCATCATCTACGTTTCGGCCAATGTGATGTACACAGGGGTATTGTCGTTGCATGATATAGCCTCAGCCGACCGAGACCGGGTTGCGATCGCCGCCTCCCACTCCATATTCGGAAACGCGGGTACTTATGTGATCGCCATCATGATCATGATCTCAACTTTTGGTTGCAACAACGGCTTGATATTGTCCGGAGCGAGGGTGTATTATTCCATGGCGAAGGATGGCTTGTTTTTTAAAAGAGCGGGCGTTTTAAACAAAAACTCGGTACCCGAATTTGGCCTATGGCTGCAGGCTCTTGTAGCCTCGCTGCTATGTCTCAGCGGTAAATACGGCGATCTGCTCACCATGATCTCATTTGTAGTGGTAATATTTTATGTATTGACAATCATCGGGATCTATAAGCTAAGAATAACGCGGCCCGAATTGGAAAGGCCTTATAAAGCATTCGGTTACCCTATTCTACCGGCCATATATATTTTGATGGGCATTGCTTTTTGCATTTTGCTGGTTATTTATGTAGAGCCTTATACCTGGTATGGCCTGGGCATTGTGCTGCTGGGGATACCGGTTTATTATATTGCCAAACGAAATTTGAAGTGAAGTGCGGAAACTGCTGATATTTAATCTTTTGCTGGTTGCCGCATCGGTCTCGGCGCAAACGTTGCAGTCTGAATTGCAAAAGGCATTTAACCGGCTGCAGGCGGATAGCCAGTGCCGGTACGCGTCGGTTTCGTTAACGGTTTTGGACGCAAAGACCGGCCAGCAGGTTTTTGCTGCGAACCCTTACATGGGTTTGGCTACCGCTTCAACTTTAAAGACCATCACCACCATAACCGCCTTTAACCTGCTCGGTAAAGATTTTCAATATCAAACGCAGTTTGGCTACAGCGGCTCAATAAGCGCCGACGGTACCCTTAACGGGGACATTATTATAAAAGGTGCAGGCGACCCAACTTTAGGCAGCTGGCGATATGAAACAACCAGGGAAAATTACATCCTCAATTTAATGGTGACGGCACTGCAAAAAGCCGGCATCAAAAAAATTAACGGGCGCGTTATAGGCGACGACTCGGTATTCGGCTCGCAATCCATTCCCGACGGATGGATTTGGCAGGATGTCGGAAACTATTACGGCGCGGGCACATCCGGGCTTTGCTGGCGCGAAAACGCATTTGATATCAAGCTAAGAACCGGTCGGATCGACAGCCCGGTTGCTATTACACGTGAACTGCCGCCCATGCCCTACCTAAATTTTAAAAATGAATTGATCAACGCGCCTGCGGGTACTGGTGACAACGCTTATGCTTATTTGCCGGTTGGTAATAACCTGGTGTACATACGGGGAAGCTACGCCATAGATGAAGGCAAAAAAAGCATATCCGTATCGCTGCCGGACGCTGCATTCGACGCGGCTTTTCGTCTCACCGATACGCTGCGCCGTATCGGCATAATGGTTAGTAAAGAATCGGAGTCGACAAACACATTAACGGTAAAAACCGAACCCGTACCACAAATAGCAACAAGCCTGACCACCATCCTGTCGCCGCAGCTTAGTAAAATAATTTACTGGCTCAACCAAAAAAGCATTAACCTATATGCAGAGCAATTGCTGAAAACAATTGCGTGGAAAGCCGGCAAGGAAGCTTCGACAGCCAACGGCGTTGAAATACTGCAAAACTTTTGGAAAGCGCGGGGCATGGATCCAAACTCGCTGAACATCGCAGACGGCAGCGGCCTTTCGCCCGGCGACAGGGTAACTACGTTAACCATGGCAACCATCCTGCAATCGGCAAAAAAAGAAAGCTGGTTTCCCGATTTTTATCAGAGCCTGCCCATATACAACAATATGAAAATGAAAAGCGGCAGCATCAAAAATGTGCTTACTTACGCCGGTTACCAAACCTATAAAGGCCGCGAGCTTTGCTTTTCAATTATGGTGAACAACTATAATGGCTCAAGCCGTGGGGTAAGGGAAAAGATGTTTAGGGTGTTAGATGAATTAAAATAGTAATTTCGTTAAATTTTTATGCATGATTTCTTTTAAAGAAGAATTTTATAAAGCTATTAATGAACTATATCCAAATGGGCCGGAATGGGACTTAGTTGGCGTTATAACTAAAGGAGCTAAGGTCTATACGCTTTCCTATGATTCTAAAATCCTGTCAGGAATCTTTGAAATCCTAACCGAACCTATCATTCAAAAAATAGCTGACAATAACAACTTAGTGTTGAAAAAAGGAGTCCAAAATCAATATCCTGAATTTACTCTATTTGATGAGGATGCCCCAAATGAAAAGATTGCAGTAGATATGAAATCGACCTATAGAAAAAGAAACGTGGGTGGCGATGTAAAACCATTTTCATTCACATTGGGTTCATATAGGTCGTATTTACAAGATGTTAATGGAACAACAGGAATATTATATCCTTATAGAGAATACAAAGAACATTGGGTTATCGGATTTATTTATGACAGGAATCCGGGCTGTAAAAACGTAGAAATCACTAATATTATTGAAGCTTCAAGATTACAGGCGCCGTATTCAAATATTGAGTTCTTTGTTCAGGAGAAGCATAAAATTTCAGGCAAAACACCCGGTAGCGGAAATACAACAAATATTGGTTCAATTAAAAGCAAAACGGTAGATAGTTTTATTGATGGCACCGGTCCGTTTCAGGTTAAAGAAGATTTTGAAAATTATTGGAGAACCTTTGCTAAATAACTAATTTTTTTAGTATCATTGTATATGCTATTCCCAAAAACGATTAATAAGGTTATTGTTCCGCCAATTAAATGCCAGGGTATAAAAACCAAACTCATCCCTTTTATAGCTCAGAATATTTTTTGGGAAGGAAAAGGGGTTTGGATCGAGCCTTTTTTGGGTTCGGGGGTTGTGGCATTTAACATGAGTCCTGAAAATGCTTTGCTATGTGATACCAATAAGCATATAATTAAATTTTATAAGTCGCTGCAAGACGAAACTATTAATGCGGTAATTGTAAGGGAACAATTGGAATTAATGGGTGCTAAATTAGCGGTCCATGGCATTGATTATTATTATGAAGTAAGAAAAAGATTTAATCAATATGGCGAAACAATAGATTTTATTTTTTTAAACAGATCGTGCTTTAATGGATTAATGCGATTCAATTCGAAGGGTGGGTTTAATGTTCCGTTTGGCCATAAACCAAACAGGTTTTCGAAAGCCTATGTTACTAAAATAGTTAACCAAATAGATAAGGTTCAAAAAACAATAAAAGGCAAAAATTGGATATTTAAGACCCAAGATTGGAGAGCTACTACAAACGAAGCATCTGGCGAGGATTTTATCTACCTCGATCCTCCTTATATTGGAAGGAGCACAGATTATTTTAATACTTGGTCAGATAATGATGCACAATTATTGTCTAATATATCCCATAATCTACCCTGCCAATATGCTCTTTCTATGTGGCTCGAAAATAAATATCGAAGAAATGAGCATATAGCAAAAGATTGGCTCTCAAAGGAAATAAAAACAATCTCTCATTTTTATCATTTGGGCTCTACAGAGTCTTTAAGAAATGCTATGACTGAAGCCTTAGTTTTGGGCTAATACCTGATTCTGCTTTGCTATAGCCGGGGACATTTCAAATTACCCTTTCTTCAACTTTTTCAAAACATATCTTTTTCAAAAAAGTATTACTTGAAAGAGATATCAGTATGGCCACCATCCAAATTCTCAACAAGGAAACTCTATCCGATAAAAAATACCCGCTTAAATATATCAGGTATGAAAAGCCCGATAGTGAAGGCAGGTTTCACAACCTGGAAAAAGAAGTGTATTTCCGGCCCGACGCTGTTACCGCATTACTGGTTGATGATCAGCGCAAAAAAATATTACTGACCAGGCAATTCAGGCTGCCGGCATTTTTAAACGGCAGCGACAGCGGCTATATGATTGAAACCTGTGCCGGTATTATTGATGAAAACGAATCGCCCGAACAAACTATCCATCGGGAAGCAGAAGAAGAACTGGGTTGTAAAATTCACGACCTTGAAAAAGTGGCAGGCGCTTATACGTCTTCCGGCGGCATAACCGAATTTGTGCACTTTTTTATCGCCAGGTGCAATGAAAAAGACCGGACAGGTAAAGGCGGCGGGCTAAAAGAGGAAGGCGAGGACATTGAAATAATAGAGATGGGATTTAACGAAGCCCGCGAAAAGCTAAAACAAGGCGCATTTCGTGATGCCAAAACCATTTTATTGCTCCAGCATTTTTTTCTGAATGAAGACGTTTAATGGATTAAAACAGTACGCTAAATCCCCGATTTAATGCTGTTAAATGGCAACCCAAGACCACCGGCGGGGTATTGCGCAAGGACGCTATCCTTTAATGTAATATAATCTCCATTTTGAGTTACCTGCCATCTTTCGTTGCCGCCGCTGGTAACTTTTAGTGGCATAGTGGCCGAAACTATTTTGGCGGCTGAGTCCAGCTCGATCACATACAAATTATGTTTTTCATCTAAAAGGTCTGTAAACGGAATAATTACGGTATGGGTATAATCATCGATGTACCGGCCCAGTATATTTTTATTGGCAATCTCCTTTGGCTGCAACGACAACAAATGTTTTACCCGGGCCGCACTTAAACCAAATATCCTTACTCTAACCGTATTACCATTTATATCCCGAAGCGTATCGGCCGGTTGAATTTCATTTTCTTTCAGATACCTGGCCAAAGCATAATAACTATTACCCCCCATACTGATTTCAGCATTACCGGGCAGCAGGTAATGAATTTCAAGGTTCTTTATTTCGGCGCTATCGGTTTTTAATTTACCGGCTATGCCTGCCAGTTCCGCAACTGAAATACGTGCATCGATATGCACGTTTACCGTTGTAAGCGTATCGCTTTTAAAAACTTTTGAAACCACGAAGTGAGGAATGTTTTGGGTCGGCTTTTTGCATCCCCAGCATAACATCAGTAAACAAACCGTAAATACATGCTTCATTCCCTGCATATTCTTCAATCTATATTTAAATAATCCCATATAACGAGCCGCCCTTTTCTCCTATTTTGTCTACCAGTTTTTCGATCAGCGGATCTTTTTCGAGCACCGGGGCGTGGTGGGGTTTTATACGCGCGTCAATGATCAGCGGGCCTCTGCATCCCCAATGCTTGTGTTCGGTAAAATTATTGATCCCATAAATATCATGCGACGGGTTGCTGCGGGTAAAGGTTACCCATACAAAATTATTGATATTGTACGCGGTAAAAGCCGCATCATCACACAGCACCATAAGTGGCATGCCGGTTAGATCTGTACCTTTTAAATGTTCGTTAAGGCTAGTTATCAATGAAGGTATATCGCTGTGTTTTATCTTTTTAGGTATCTCGATAACCATAATGCCGGGCATCACCATTTTATGAATACCAAAAGGGCGCGGCAAACTAACGCCGGCTGGTAACCTGCTCCATAACGGCCTCTTCACGTCTCCTGTTGCTGCGATAACCACTTTGCTGCCCGAATTGAGGCTGTCTCCGCTATAGTCAAGCGTGTCAATAGTGGTTTGGGTATAAAAATGAAGGTCGCGGCTAAAGTCGGCGCGTTCGAGCATGTGATTTAAAAAACCGGCAATGTTATTTACGTTTAAGGTTTTGTCATCCTCCTGTGCCGCAATAAAAAGATACTTGGCCAGGCTTAGCTGGCTTTTTCCCAGGATATGGTTGGCTATGGTTAATATTTCCTGCGGTTTGCGCTCTTTAAGGTATGGTGTGTACCTTTCGCTGCCAATAGCAAATAACAAGGGATGTACACCAGCAGCGTCAACCGCGTTTACCGCGTGTAAACCGGGGATCTCCGCCGATATAGCCGAACCTGTAATGTCATGGATCAGCGCGCCGAAGCTGGTGTCCTCCTGCGGCGGACGCCCCACTACGGTAAACGACCAAATGGCATCCTTACGGTGATAAACATTATGCACTTTTAATACCGGAAACAGGTGTTTTAAACTGTAATAGCCCAAATGATCGCCGAACGGCCCCTCGGGTTTATTATCATGCGGCATTACCGTCCCGGTTATCACAAAATCAGCATCGGCAGAAATGCAAAAACCTTCCTTATCATAAAAGTACCGGAAACGGCGGTTGCCCAGCGCTCCCGCAAAGGTCATTTCTGATAAACCCTCGGGTAAGGGCATCACCGCCGACACCGGGTGTGCAGGCGGACCGCCTATAAATATGCTTACCTTCAGCGGCTGTCCTTTTGCATTGGCTTTCGTTTGGTGTACGCCAATGCCCCGGTGCAATTGGTAATGTAACCCTATTTCTTCATCCGGGAGATAATCGTTACCCCCCATCTGGATACGGTACATGCCCAGGTTGGCATTCATAATGCCGGGCTTATCTGCGTCCTCGGTATATACCTGCGGCATGGTTATAAACGGCCCGCCGTCATTGGGCCAGTTCACAATTTGAGGCAGGTCGCTTATCAGGCATTTCCCGAAACTTATTGGCGCATTCCACCCCGTTTTCATGGGTAATGCCGATAAAGCTGTTAACGCTACATCGGCGTATTTAAACGGATTCCTGATTGCTTTTACAGGATCCGATTTCAAGTCGATAAGGGTTTTAACTTTATCCAGCGAATCCCTGAAAATAAACCGGGAGCGCTCAAGTGTGCCAAACAGGTTAGAAACAGCCGGGAATTTACTGCAATTAACTCTTTCAAAAAGTAAAGCAGGCCCCTGGTGCTCAAAAACGCGCAAATGTATGGCAGCCATTTGCAGGTATGGGTCAACCTCCTCTTTTATACGTATCAGGTGCCCGTTTTTTTCGAGATCGGCAACGCAGGCTTGTAAACTTTTGTATCCCATACGGAGGAAATTGCCCCCGAAAATAAACCTAATAACGCTGACACCCAAATTTTGACAGTAACTACCTTGCTTATTTTCAAATTCTCAACTAATTCTATAGACAAACATTAAAGTATGACCTTAAAAAAAGTTATTATTACTTTAGCCCCGTAACAGTTTTCTGGTTAATGTCGATACTTGTTTTCACTATAATTGTGCTTTTCGGGTCTTATTTTGCCGGCTTATTGGGGTCATTAACCGGCCTGGGCGGCGGGGTAGTTATTATACCCCTGCTTACGCTGCTGCTTAATGTTGATATCCATTATGCTATCGGTGCGTCGCTTGTATCGGTGATCGCCACTTCGTCGGGCTCTGCCGCTGCATACGTTAAGGAAGGTATAACCAACCTGCGCCTCGGCATGTTTTTAGAAATTGCTACCACAGCCGGGGCCATGTGCGGCGCCATAATAGCAGTATATATTCCTACCCATTATATAGCCATATTGTTCGGTGTCATTTTAATATGTTCGGCACTGCTATCGCTTCGTAAAAAAGCCGAACACATCACGCATCAAAAAAGCTACCTGGCCGAAAAACTAAAACTAAGCGGCAGTTACCCCACCAGCACCGGCACGGTCGAATACGGCATAAGCAGGGTAGGCGGCGGGTTTTTTATGATGCTTTTTGCGGGTGCGATATCCGGGCTGTTGGGAATAGGATCGGGCGCACTAAAAGTAGTGGCAATGGATACCATCATGCGGATACCGTTTAAGGTTTCGACCACTACCAGCAATTTTATGATAGGTGTTACGGCTTCGGCTAGTGCGGTGGTGTATTTGCAAAGGGGCTATATAAGCCCGGGCTTGGTAATGCCCGTGGTAATAGGCGTGCTATTAGGTGCGTTAACCGGATCAAAAATACTGGTGAATACAACCTCCTCGGGGTGGCTGCGATGGGTTTTTGCCATCGTTGTAACCTTCCTGGCAAGCCAGATGATCTATAACGGCATTACCGGGCGGATTTGAGGCGGGCAAATGGGTCATGCATCATCGGACGCAGCAAAACAGATCAGGTGTATCATTTTGTGTGAGTGATACAGGTGATACACCTGATACAATGATACAGGGTGATACACTTGATACAGGTGATACACTTGATACAGGTGATACACCTGATACAGTATGATACACTTAGTTTAAGGACACCGGCAAAACCGGCCTATTTGAGCACCGATAAATGCAAACGACGTTAAATTATACTCGCTAACTATTCATCAATGAAAAAATTCAAAGACACCGATATGCAATTATTGCTGGGCCGGGTGCTTCGCGCCGGGACGGTAACTTCCGTCTGTATAGTTTTTTTTGGCGGGGTCATCTATCTTCACAGGCACGGGCATCTCATGGCCGATTACAAATCATTTACCGGCACACCAGCATTCCTGCATCAACCCGGCAGCCTTTTTGAAGGGGTTATGGCTTTGCGGGGCCAGGCCATCATTCAAATTGGCATTTTACTATTGATCGCAACCCCTATACTGCGAGTAATTTTTTCTGCCGTTAGCTTTATACTCGAAAAAGACTATCTGTACGCAGGCATCAGCCTGCTGGTATTGCTTATAATTTTCACGAGTATGCTTGGCGGGCACGCGGGTTAAAGCGTGGATCTAATTTGAAGACCTGGTTCTCTTCTGCTCCTCCTCATTACCGGTATTATGAATTGAGGCATCTTTCACGCTGGATCTTCCAAAGCGATAGGTAAAAGTGAGCCGGGCAACCTGGCTTTCTTTTTTATCCATTATCGAGATATTCAGGTTTTGATAATTGGTTTGGCTCCGGTCCCGCAGCGTATTAAAAATATCTGCGCCGCTCAGTTTTAAACTGGCGCGTTTGTTAAATAACTGCTTGCTTAAGCCTGCATCCACACGATAGTTTGTTTTAAATTGGCTTATACCATAAAAATTAGGCGATTCATATTTACCTGAAAGCTCGGCCGACAAGGTATTACTGATGATAAACTGTTGGGTACTTGAAAAATTTATATCCGGGGTGCCCTTGTTTAAGTTGCCGTTAACCGGGTAGGCAACGTAACGCTGATAGGCGGCATCGATTGAAAAATTACCGTTCCACCAGCCGGTAAATCGCACCGGCGCAAAAAACTTTAGCCCATAGTTATAGATTGTACCTAAATTCTTCCGTATGGTAATGTTTACCTTTGAAGCATCATTCTGCTCAAAAAAATTAAGATCATAAGCATTGTGTATAGTCAGGCTGTATAGCGTAACAAGGAAGGCTTTTTTATAATTATAGGATAGCTCTATATTGTCGGAGTATTGGGGCTTTAAATATGGATTCCCCGACCGGTAATCGTAAGGGTCAATATAATATAAAAAAGGATTAACATCCTCATAAGCAGGCCTCGCAATTCCACGACTATAGCTTATTGAAAATTCGCGCTTATCATCATATTTATAGGTGAGCAGTGCCTGCGGGAAAAAATCAAGATAGCTATTGTTTACAACCCGGCCGAGCGTTATCGAGTTACCTTTCGCGATGGTTTGTTCGGCGCGTAGGGATGCTGCCAGATCAAACTTTCGGAACCTGTTTTCGTAGTTAACGTAAGCGGCATTAACATTTTCGGTATATAAAAAGTGATTGCTGAACCTGGGGTCATTCTGATAACGGCCATTTACCAGCGGACCAAACATCAAGTCGTTATTGCTGGTTACATAACTGTATTTGATCCCGGTCTCCAGCTTTGAGGTTTTTGAAAGCGGATCTGTAAAATCAACCTTCGACAACCATATCTTAATATTGGACGGAGATAAGTTTTGCAATAATTGCGGCGCTCTGTATTCACTACCCGAAGCATTAAAAAAATCATTTGTGATATACTCTGATGAGGACCGGTTATAAGTGGTGTAGTTCACATCAGCCGAAAGTGTTTTCCCGCGCCCGTCGAGTCTGCCGTTATAGTTAAGATTATAATTTACACGGGTTACATGCCTGTTAAGATCTGAGTTTGCTGTAATAGTTGAATCAAATATCGCCTGGTTGAAAATTTTCAGATCATTATTTTTCACAAAACCATCATCCGTAACAAAGCCGTTTACCAAAAAACCTATGGTATGGTTGGATGATATAAAATAGTCGGTACCTAAGCTAAATGTGTTGTTGTAATCCTTTTGTATATTATTGTAATTGGTATTATAATTACTTACAACATTATTGTAATTAATTACCCGGTTTGTAACAATATTTCTAAATGTCTTATTAAAAGAATAGTTATAGTTGCCGAAAATATTGAACTGTTTGGCGTGGTCGTTAAAGATTATACCAGCGCTTTCTTTATCATATTTCCCATAACCTAACGAGCCGGTAACTGTTCCATTGGCACCAACGTTTGCCCCTTTCTTTAAAAAGATATTTATAACCCCGCCGCTTGACGCATCATATTTCGCCGACCCGCTGGTAACCAGCTCAATCCGGTCGATCGTGCTGGCCTGTATCCCCCTTAACATTTCAGCAAGGTCTTCGCCCGCTAAATTGGTAGGCTTGCCGTCAATCAGAACTAAGGCGCTTTGCCTGCCGATAATACTGATATTATTGTTGTTATCTACCCGCACATTAGGCGCCTGTCTCAATATTTCATAAGCCGAGCTGCCGGCTGCCGTGATCATGCTTTGGACATTCACGGTCATTTTTCCGGGCGTAACCTCAATTGCGGGGCGGGTTCCTAATACAGTTGCTGTTTTTAACTGTTTGGGCGAAAGAGTTAACTTAATTTCGGGAAGATTAACCGTTTGACCCTTGTTCACCTGGTAAGGGCCGTAGTATGATTTGGTGTAGCCAATGATTGTTACCAGTAAAAGATATTTATCCGGCGGCACACCGGTTAACCTGAATACGCCTGTTTTATCGGCAATGACCGACTTTACAACTGACGAATCACCGCTTTTTAATAAAATTATTGTAGCCGCGGCCGCAGGCGAATGATCCTGGAACAACACTTTTCCCTGAACTGTAGCCGGTTGTGATTGCGCATACAGGTTACAATAAAAGCCAGCCAGGAACGCTGAGAGCAAGCACCCAATAACAACCTTCATTAATATATATTGTAGAAATTTTCTATATCTTACCTTTTAATTAAATCCCGCTCAATATTGTAATATTAAATTAACCATATAAACAACAAGAACTTAACGAATATATAATAAATTAATTTACTTGTATAAACATATCATAAATAATTGAGAAAATTGCCTTTTTGGGCCAGCATCCCACATTTTCGATAAAGCCCTTACTGCTAATTTACGCATTCATTTATATATTGCAATCAAAATTAAAAGCGCGTGGCAATGGCTTAGCGAACGCAATTATGGCGAACAATGAATTAGAAATACGAACCGTTAATGTTACGCGGTATGTTACACCCTTACGGGAAGGCGGTTCGCTGCCCGCAATTGCCGAGGCTGATGACGGCTTTTTATATGTGCTCAAATTTAGGGGCGCCGGCCAGGGTGCAAGGGCGCTTATTGCCGAACTGATCGGCGGCGAAATTGCGCGTGCTGCCGGATTAAAAGTGCCTGAAATTGTTTTCGCCAGCCTGGATGAAGCCTTTGGCCGTACCGAGCCGGATGAAGAGATACAGGATTTGCTGAAAGCCAGCACCGGGCTCAACCTTGCCTTGCATTATCTTTCAGGTGCTATAACATTCGACCCGGCAATCACCAAACCCGACCCGTTACTCGCATCAAAGATCGTGTGGCTCGATTGCCTGCTCACCAATGTCGACCGTACGCCACGTAATACCAATATGCTTATCTGGCACAAGGAATTATGGCTGATCGACCACGGGGCGGCATTGTATTTTCATCATTCGTGGCATAATTGGGAAGAGCAGGCGAAGCGGCCGTTTGTACAGGTTAAGGACCATGTACTTTTGCCGCTTGCTACTGAGTTAGACCTGGCTGATGCGCACTTCCGCGCCGTGCTAACCGCAGCGCGTATCCGTTCCATTATCGACCTCGTGCCCGACCAGTGGCTCGCCGGCGAAAAAACATTCAGTACAATTGAAGAGCACCGGCAGGCATACACACAATTTTTATTATCAAGGATCGAAAATTCAGCTATTTTTATAAAAGAAGCACAACATGCAGCAGAAACACTTATTTGAATACGCCGTTATCCGCGTTGTGCCGAAAGTGGAGCGCGAAGAATTCCTGAACATAGGGGTGATACTGTATTGTGCGAAACAGCAGTTTCTGCAAACCCGGTACTTGCTTGATCCAACGCGCCTCTCTGCATTTTCAGCTGAGCTGGATATGGAGGAGTTAAAGGAACATCTTTGCTCGTTCGAACGGATATGTACAGGCGATATAGCGGCCGGGCCAATTGGTAAGCTGGATATAGCTTCAAGGTTTCGCTGGCTCACGGCTGCCCGCAGCACCGTGCTGCAAACATCAAAAGTACACCCGGGCATGACAGAAAGCGCATCAGAAACGCTCGAACGTTTGTTCGCACAATTGGTTGTGATCTCTCCGTTGTAGCGTAACAACGTTACACAGCTACAAAGCTGCGGCAGTTAAACTTTAAATAAAGTTTAGCTATTTGCTTACAGCGGATACAAATCCAGCAAAACAGTTATTTGCTTCTTTTATTCATCTTCTCTTCTATCTCGGCTTCAATACGTTCCTTTTTGATATCCACGCGGATCAGCCCGAAAAAGCTCATGTACACATTGGCCACAAATACCAGCGCAAAGCCGCTGATAAGATACCCGCGCCAGTCGTCGAACAATAATTTATAGCCGGTAATAACCAGCATAATAACGGTTATATAATGGCTGAAACAGTATTCGCAGGTAAACAGGTAAAAAAATTTACGGGTCGCAATTGTTTTGGCCCTATGGCTGCATTTAACACAATACTCGCGCGGCTCCTTAAATATATCTTCGTGGGTAACGGTCCATGCGATACAGGCTATCGGGATAGCCAAAATAAATAACCACGCAATTTGTGTACTTAATTCCATTTCCATAAACATCAAATACACAATTGTTTCAAAAGGTTTTGTTTTTGTTGGAATGTTTTAAGCATACCTGAACGCAGACCTGACTAGTCACTTTGATCGTCCCCCCGCTTTCCGACCTTTTTGTCATCCTGAGCGTAGCGAAGGATCTTCTTCACAATGCATTGACGCTTTGCTTTTCAACCGCAGAAGATCCTTCGCTACGCTCAGGATGACAAAGCCTAAATACCAGACTTCCGGCTTTTATTCCAAATTATACTCCTTATGCAACTCAGCTAAAACATCTTCAGCTATTTTCATCTGCCGGGCATATTCGGTCATCGCCCTTAGCCGCTCGATCTTCACAACAACGATATAATTGATCGTCTGTCTCGTACTTTGTTTGCTTCGGTCGGTGTAATACAATTCATGCGAAATATGGCGCGAAAAATAGGTATCAAAAATAACTTCGCTGTTGAAATTTTTTATGGCGAAGGGCATCACCTGGTCAACTATAAATTTCAGGTCAATATCTTCGCGTTTTACGGTTTTTTTCGCCTGCACATCGTAGCCATTCATCAAGGTTACCAACTTTTGATCAAAGTAACGTAATGATCCGGATGATTTGATCTGCTCGTAAGTACCTGCCGATGGTTCAAAAGGCGCCACGTTGCTACTTACCGACACTTGTCTGTACAGCACAGTATCCTTTTGTTTTTCGACTGGGAAATGAAGCATATTCAATGCGCTATCTAACGTTGCAAGCTTATGCTTGCTAAAGCGCACAGCCGCATGCACCGCAGCCGTATCCTTTTTAATATCGTCAAAATACGAGCGGGCAAACTCTGCCGCACGTTTATGCTCCGAAATATTTTCCCGCACGTTTTCGGCCACAAAGCCCATCATTACGGCCAGGAATATCATTAACCCTTCAAGAATATATTCTTTCAGGCCTTTTTTCTCTACTTCGGGGTGGTGGTGTACTTCCATTTTGTGATTTCGGATTTCGGATTTATTTTTTGACTTTACTTACTTCGGGCTTCACTGTTCCAGCCCATATTCCTTTCTAATCAATTTTATTAGCTGCACCGCCTTTATCTCTAACCGTTTATAGCCGTCTTTATCCTGTTTGGTGATTATTTTCTGGCGGCCCAAAAAATTAAGGTACGAGTTCAGGCCAGCCGTATTTATCCTGATGACGCTTGAATTTGATAATGATGGATATAATGACGTCCCTGTGGAATTCAACCTATAGCTTTTTAACAGATCACCTGCATTCAGCATTTCTTCGATCATGTCATTCTCTTTTTGCTGGTTGGTAAAATACGACGTTTTATAATATTCAATTTTATCCCAAACCTGGTCATAAACCGCCAGTGAATCGCGTACATCGGCAGTCCGAATCAATCGCAAACCGCCTGCATTCTTCAGTTGGTTTATGGTGCCAGTATGGCGGCTGTACGTGCGGTCCCACGTTGCCCGCCTTATATTTATATACACATTAAAAGGTATTGTTTTCGGCGCAGAATTTTTCTCAAAAAAAATAAAAACAGAGTCTATCGCTTCAAGCCGCTTTTCCTTTCTCGGAAAACCCTCGTTTAGCATAGCTGTATCCAGCACAAGGTCGCGCACCATCGACTCCATGTATTGATGTTCACGCTCGTGATCGGCAACCCTTTCCCGTAAGTTTTCGGCTACAAACCCCATAAAAACGGCCAGGAATATCATTAACCCTTCAAGAACATATTCTTTCAGGCCTTTCTTTTCTACTTCGGGATGGTGATGTACTTCCATGGTTTCAGTTGGCAGTTTTGAGTTTGCAGTTTCCGGTGTTTTTATACTAGTGTATCTTTTTTTCCTGACCTAAGACCTTCGACTTTTGGCTGTGGCCTTACTTTCGGACTTCCCGACTTTCGGTCCCGATAGCTATCGGGATTCCGACTCTTTTCCTCTTCACTCATCGTCTAAATTATATTCTTTAATTACCAGCCTCACCAGCAAATTGGCTTTGTTAATCAATAAATCGGTATAGTTTACCTGGCTCAACCTGAAGCCCTTTAATACAACTGCCCTCATCAACATTATATTAATATCCTTTTTGTCGTACGATACTAATGGGGGACTGTAATCAAGTCTTTTAAGTTGGAGGGAAGTTTGCCCTGCAACCCTTTTAACATATAGCTTGTTCATTGACTGGGCATCAAAAACCGCGCTGCATGATTCTTTATAACCCGTTAGCTGTAATTCTTCCGTTTCCTGTAACGACAAAAGATCCTTTGTTTGGTTGATGTAATGCTGCAGGCTATCAAGCACATTCAGCTTGTGGATGAGCCTTAATCCACCTGCATTATTCAATTGCAGGATGGTACCGTCGTTAGATTTAAAGTAATTTCTTAGTCCCAGCTGCCTTGCCCAATAGTAAAGATCGGCTGTTTTGCTCTTATAATCCCCGTTTTCAAATGACCGCAAGGTCGAATCAATATAACTTATCCCGCTCAATTTACTTTTTTGTATCAGTTTCGCTTCCGATATATCATTTTTCAGGTCACGAACCAGGGATATCATATAATTATGTTCCTTATCCCTGTCGTTAATATGCTCGCGGTAACTTTCGGCAAAAAAACCCATTGTAACGGCAAGGAATATCATTAACCCTTCCAGCAAATACTCTTTCAGGCCCTTCTTTTCTATTTCGGGGTGGTGGTGTACTTCCATATTGTGATTTAGTTGCAGGTTGTATGTTATAAGTTTTTTTATTCGTGCTATTACCGTTATTTATTAGTTTCGCGCTTCAGGCGCCCTTGCCACTTTCGGACTTCCGGACTTCCAGGCTTTCGGACTCTTTTAAGTGATATTCGTCGTTAATTAACTCCATCAGTTTCTTCGCCTGTATCAATAATTCAAATGCTCTTCTTCGCTGTGTTTCATCTGATTTTTTCAGGTACTGTACCGAACCTATATATTCATTCAACAAGGCAGCGTTGGTTGAAAATAGTTGTGGATTGGTTGTCGGCCTGATTATTTTGTCACCCGTAACCATGCTGTTAAACACCCTGGCATCAAAAATTTTCCTGGCATACTGCCTGTAATCTTCTCTCAGTATTTGCTCCTCGTTCATTTCAAGTATCTGTACCCTCATTTTCTGGTCGTATGCCATAATACTATTTGATATTTTCCAATTGCTTATCAGCCGCAGGCTTCCCGAGCTTTTCAGTTGCTGAATGGTGCGGTCGTTTGGAAATATATTTTGAGGGGGTGAGATTACCCTGGCAAAATAGTAAACATTGTTCAAGTTAGCTTTTAAAGCGGGTGAGCCAAGCAAAAAAACCAGGGAATCGATCATTTCAACCCGATGCTTCCTGAAATTGATATTGTTTGCAAGTAAAGCGGTGTCCGACTTAAGATCTTCGATCATCGATACCATAAATCCCCTTTCACGATTTTGGTCGGTAATGTGTTCGCGCAAGCTTTCGGCAAAAAAACCCATCATAACGGCCAAAAATATCATTAAGCCCTCAAGCAGATATTCCTTCCAGGGCTTGGGCTTGTGCTCAAGTTGCGGGTGGTGATGTACTTCCATTTTGATTTAGTTGTATGCTGTAAGTCCCTTTGTTCAGGTTAATATTATTGTTGTTGTTTATTGTTCGCGGACTTCACGCCGCCTCTCCGCTTTCTGACTTCCGGACTCCCCGGAGTCTATTTATCCAACTCACGGTTAACTAAATTAAGCAAACCCCTGTTGTATTTATTCAATACGCTGAGCTTGCTTATAGACGAAGCAGCGCTGACAACATAATCTTCATAATAGCCAGCCAGGTACCTGCGCTCTCTTTCGGTCATGGTTGGAAATGGCTTCATAATTACCTTGTGGGTCATCAGGTTTTGGTAATTGCCGGTGTCCTTCGCAACTACATCGTGTACGTCTTCAAGTTTTTGCACTTCCAGCTCGCCGTTCAGCAACATTAAATTTATTTGGGTATTATAATTCTTTAACGCGTCCATCATCGATTTGTAATAGGCCATGCTATCCCTCAATGGTATATTTTTTATATATCGCAACGTGCCCGAACTGATCATCTGGTCATAGGCAGAAGTGTTTACAGGTATATAAATAATTTTTTTAGCAGGTAGTATCAACCGTTCAACCATGCTGATATCTTTATTCTCCCTTTCCTCATAAAAAATGCGCATCAGGCTATCACACACACCGATCTTTTTATGAAATATCTTGTTATAGCTGTCAAAGTCCTTTTGCTGCTGTACCAGTTCATTTCTGTAGGTTTCTAAAAAATCTTTCGCATTTGAGTTTTCCGAAATATTCTCGCGCAGGCTTTCGGCAAAAAAGCCCATTGTTACAGCCAAAAATATCATCACAAATTCAAGAATATACTCTTTCCAGGGTTTTTTCTCGTGATGCAGGTCGGGGTGGTGGTGTACTTCCATTGTGATTTCGGATTTTCAATTTTTCGCGGTTTTTTTTCAATTGTGCTCAGATGGCTTCGCCGTTTCGGATTTATTTTTTTGACTTTTACTGACTTTCGGACTTTTCCGACTTTCCGGGCTCCTCAAAATGATATTTCTCGTTGATGAGTTTGAGCAGCCCAGCGGCTTCATTTTTCGCTTTGTTTAACCGGGTCATATATCCCCAGTTGCGGGCATTGATATTAACCACACTGTTAGCCAGCTGGTTAAGTTTAACCGGGTCTTTTTCAAAAAGTGGCATATCATACAAAAATGAACTTCGCATAACGTCTTTATCCGGGTTCGTTTGCATATTCTTATTAACCTGTGTATTAAAATCGGTATAATCACACATCGCGTCTTCAAGCGCATATAACGTATTGTAGGCTTTGTTAACGTCATTAATATCCTCTTTATAGTTGCCCTCAATAAATGTTTCGTACTCCATTATTTTCTGTGCGACTGTCTCATTACTGATCAACCTTAAATTGCCCGAACTTTTTAATTGCTGGATGATAGTTAATGCGGGCCAGTATGTTACACCATATTCGTTAACAGGCGTATTCCACTTACCCAGCAACGTAAATTTATACACAGCCGGATGCCGGGCGTTGTTATACAACGAATCTAAAAGCGGCCGTAAATAAAAAACCTTATGAAGCGAACTGGCGTACATCGCCGTATCGCTTTTCAGTTCGGCAGATAAGGCATGCAGGTAATCCTTTTCTTTCGACCCGTCCGCAAGGTGATCGCGCGCGCTTTCCGCAAAATAGCCCATGGTAACGGCTAAAAAAATCATCAAGCCTTCCAGCAAATATTCCTTCAGGCCTTTTTTTTCTACTTCGGGGTGGTGGTGTACTTCCATGGTTGTGATTTCGGATGTTCGATTTTTCGCGGTTGTTTATTTTAAATTGTGCTCAAGAAGGCTTCCCCGTTTTGGATTTATTTTTTTGACTTTACTGACTTTCGGACTTTTCCGACTTTCCGGACTCCTCAAAATGGTATTCCTTTCTCAATGCCTCCAGCAACTCATGGTTAGCCTTTATAAAAGGAGCATAATATACCTGCACTGTCGACCGTATGATCAGCAAATAATAACCGGCAAGGGCGTCAGCGTCCTCTCTTTTAAAATCCTTAAGGTTTCTGATAGATGGTGGCCTTGTTGAATGAAAATTGGTTTGAGATAAACCTTCCGGGATCGAAAGCTTTCCGTTTTGAGTAAATTCGTCCTGCCATTTAAAATCAAAATGTTTCAGCGAAAAGGGCCGTACCGAACTTTCGATAAAGGAATATTCCTGCCCGTTCCTGTTCCTGATATTAGCATTGACGATATTAATACGGCTAATTGCATTTTGCAGCCGGATGCTCTTAAAGTAACGCAGGGTGCCCGAATTTCTTAACTGGGTTAATATCCCCTCGTTCGGTTCAAATAGTATGGAGCTGGTTAAAATAAACGACCATTCAAAACTCTGGTTAAACCTATCCGATACATGAGTAAGGCTGCTGTCCGAAATATAATTCCTGAAATATTGCATCTGGATAGCTTTTTGCCGGCGCATCATTATTTTACTTTGCATATTGACCGAATCGGCATAAACCTCCTGGTATAAGCTTTTTGCCAGTTCAGTAGCCTTTTGGTTTTCCGATATACTTTCGCGGATGGTTTCCGCGAAAAAGCCCAGTGTTACAGCCATGAATATCATGATGAATTCAATGAAATATTCTTTGATTTTTTTTCTTTTATGATGCAGGTCGGGGTGGTGGTGTACTTCCATTTGTTTGTGATTTCGGGTGTCGGATTTTCGATTTTTTGTGGTTGTTTATTTTCAATTGTGCTCAAATGGCTTCGCCGTTTCGGGTTTATTATTCGAGGTAATTCTCAATTTGCTAGTTTTGGATTTACGGCTCTATTCTTGTGCATTCACTAAATTGTACTTATTTTCAAAGTATCTGATAAGCCCTGTTTCGCGTTTTTTAAGCCGTTGCACCTTTCCCAGCTGGGTTTTAATAGCCCTCCTGTAAAGAGTCAGGTCATTGAAATATTCATTAATTAATGACTTATCATTTGAATAAAATAAGGGTATAGCAGCGGTAACGTTTTTAGGCTCGTCAGTATGCAGCATCGGTTCAGCCCTGAAGTTAACGAGCTTAACATAAACATCCCTTACGATGTCCTGCCGTTGCTGGAATATCGTGGATTGAAAATCCTGGAAAGTCAGTACCGCATGATCGAATGCAACAATGCTGTCCTTATCAGCTTCATTTAATAGCCGAAAACCTCCCGCATTTTTTAACTGTTGCATGGTACCGTCTGTAAAATTCACAACTTGGTTTGATTCCGACTTTTTCATGATTGGCAGAAGGCATGATACCGACTTGTTATTCTTTTCGATGGTATCAAAACATGGAGCAAGGTTGTTCAACGCGATCATTTTGCTTTGGTCAAATGATTCCAGTGCAGAGAAGTTCGCTGTATCGTGCTTCAAATCCTGCACAAATGACTTGATATATTCTCTGCCTTTTGCGTTGTCAGAAATACTTTCCCTGATGGTTTCGGCAAAAAAGCCCATGGTAACGGCCAAAAATATCATTAACCCTTCGAGGATATATTCTTTCAGGCCTTTCTTTTCTACTTCGGGATGGTGGTGTACTTCCATGGTGATTTCGGGTGTCGGATTTTAGATGCCAGATTTATTTCCTTTATTTCTGACTTCAGACCTCTTACTCACTTTCGGACTTTTCGTACTAGTTCCGGTCATTAATTGCTAAAGGTTTAATCATGAGCAATTTATAAAAAATATATTATCATTTACATTTCACCAGAAAGCTGCCCGATTTTTTTTATTAATTTCGAAGTTGAAAGTGATCAGCTTATATATTTAAATGAAGAAATTTTCCTTTTTTATCCTCATTATATTTTTTACGGTAAAAACACTTGCGCAGGCCGAGCCATCTGACTATATCGCTGCTATGTCGCGTTTTACGCAATTTTATAATCACGATAAGCCCGATAGTATTTTCAGCATGTTCAGTCCCGAAATGAAGGCTGCCTTGCCGCTTGAAAAATTTAAGCCAACCACGCAACAGCTAAAATCGCAATATGGCAGCCTGGTGAAAACCGAATTTGTTAAATATGGGGGTTCGCTGGCTGTATATAAGGCCACTTTTGAAAACAGCATCTTCCTGTTAAATATATCGCTTAATGCGCAAAATAAACTAACCGGGCTTCTTCTGAGCCCATACCAGGACGCTCCGCTGCAGCAGGGTGTGGCTATTGACCCGTCATTAACCGAATCGCCGGTATTGGTTAAAACCTTAACCGGTACTGTTCCTGGTTCGCTGGTTGTACCAAAAAATATATCCGGAAAAATTCCGGTTGTGCTGATAATTGCCGATGCCGGCCCAACCGACCGCGATGGCAATAATCCTAAAGCCGGCATAACCGGGAATACGTATAAATTATTGGCCAACGGGCTCGGTAAAAGCGGCATTGCGACATTACGGTACGACAAACGTTTCGCCGGCAGCAGCGTCACCACGGTTAAGGAATCGCAGCTTGCAATGGAGGATTACAGCGATGATGCCGTTAGTTTGATCCATTTGCTCAATGACGATCCGCGGTTTTCAAAGATCATTTTATTCGGCCATGGCGAGGGGGCATTGGTATCCATGATGGCGACAGTTGACGAGCCTATTAAAGGCCTCATTTCGGCCGAAGGGGCAGGCGAGCCGGCAGATAAGATTTTAACCGACCAAATGAAGTCAAAAACCGAGTTTATTGCCGGTGAATTTAAAACGATACTGGACAGTCTACGCAAAGGTAAAACAACCCCTAATGTCGATCCGGCTTTGTATTATATCGCTGCACCCAGCAAACAGCACTTTTTAATGTCCTGGTGCCGGCTTGTGCCGCAAAGAGGTATGAAAAGGATGAAAATGCCGGTGATGATCATTAACGGGAGCACAGATTTACAGGTACCGGTTGATAATGCGGAAAAGTTGAAGAAAGCCAAATCAGATGCGGTATTGTTGATTATTAACGGCATGAACCATATCCTGAAAGAGGCCCCCGCCGATCCCGACCAAAACATGGCCACCTTCGGTAAACCCGATCTGCCCCTAAAACCCGAACTGATTACCGGCATAGTCGACTTTATAAATAAATTGAAATAAGCTTCGCAAAAATGCGAGTCAGAACCCTCTCCTTTGGAGAGGGCAGGGTGAGGCTTGAGTCCCCTATTTCCAATCGCCTGCCATTCGTCTTAAAGTAATGATCTCCCCTATGTGATAGGAATTATGATCGGCTACCTGCAATACTTCCAGCAAAATGTTTTGTCCCTGGCCGTGCGGTATCTTCTGGTAAAGATCGGCGCGTTTTATCAGTTCAATAAACTCATCCGTATCAGCATCTATCTGCTTTAGCGATTCGTCCCAGGCGGTATCATTTTTCGGCGCTGCTGCCTTGGGCCAATAATCATCAGGCCATTTTGGCGACTTATAATTGGTATCCCTGCAAAACTGAAGCATATCCAATTGGGCTATACGGATATGCTCAACCAGCTGCCATATACTGTAGGGCATATTAGGCTGTTTAACGCCGCGCAGCTCACGAGGCAATCCCTTCACCGCATCTTTTAAGCTAACATGGGCATTGCCCCCAAGCAACAATTTTTTTAATTCATCAACAAGTATTTTATGCTCGCTGGTCATAGTTAAAAATATTTTAGGGTTCGTTGAAGCCTCAGTTTCAACGAATAGTGCTAAAAATAAAAATTTATTTTAATTAATAAGTTATTTTATTGTTTAACTAACTACTTCGTTATCCGCAGCAGTGTATTATATCGAAAACCCTTACAGTCAGTTAATACTGATCGGTAAATAACTGCTCAATCAATTTTTAGTTTGCGGCATCCGCGCCGCGGTTCATATCAATTATTAACCGCAAGTTTTCCCCTGTTCTATTTCATTAAAAAGTTTTAAGTTTATCCATTAAAAGCTAAATACAAATCCCGGTGATCAAAAAACTATTATTTACTGCCGCCCTGGTTATTGCTGCCCTTACGGGATGTAAAAAAGACGGCTCTTCTGCAGGCCCCCTGCAGGGCAAGGACGATGCTGCCTTTGCAGTTTATGAAAACTCATTCCTTGAGGGTTTATGGAAATTAAACCCCGATTGGGCAACATCCGCAGGCTATCATAAATACGACAGTTTGCTCGTCATCCCCAATGACCAAAGCCGGGATAAAATGGTCAGCTTTGCCAGGTTACAGATCGACTCACTAAGCAGGTTTGAAGTTAACATGCTGAACGATGCCAACCGGATCGACTATCACATGATGCAAAACCAAATGGAATCGATCGAGTGGAATATCAGGCAACTACGATCATATCAATGGGATCCGGCCTCGTACAATGTGATCGGCACATTTGCTTATATCCTCAACGAACATTACGCGCCCCTTGCCGGGCGGCTGCGTCATTTTTATCAGAAAATGGCCAATCTGCCCGCCTATTACAAAGAGGCCGAAAAGCAGATAAAAAACCCGGTTACCGAATTGGCTAACCTGGCAATTGAACAGCATTTGGGCGGCATTAGCGTATTCGAAAAAGACTTTGCCGATTCGTTAAAGAAAACGAATATCCCGCAAGGCGAACAAAAACTGATGCTCGACAGGGCACACATATCCGCCGAAACAATAAGGGGTTTCGCCGAATGGCTGAAAGCTTTAAAAAACGACCACCCGCGCAGCTTCCGGCTGGGCAAGGAGTTTTATGAATCTAAATTTAAATATGACATACAGTCCGATTTAACGGCCCAGCAAATATATAACGCAGCGGTTGAGCAGAAAAAATATGTACACCGCGAAATGGCTAAGATCAGCAAGAAACTATGGCCGAAATATTTTGGCACCAGAGCCCGCCCTGTTGACTCGCTCGACATGATCGCTGAGTTGATCGACACGCTTTCATCCAAACACGTTCAGCCAGGTGAATTTCAGTCGGCTATCGGCAACATCCTGCCAAAACTTACTGCGTTTGTAAAGTCCAAAGACCTTGTTACCCTCGACCCGACCAAACCATTGATCGTTCGTAAAGAACCCGGCTATATGGCAGGTGTTGCCGGCGCCTCGATGAGCTCGCCAGGCCCTTATGATAAGGGCGGGAATTCGTATTTTAATGTAGGCAGCCTGTATGGCTGGCCGGCCGCAAAGGCCGAAAGCTACTTACGCGAATACAACCAGTACACCCTGCAGATCCTTTGCATGCACGAGGCCATTCCGGGCCACTATGTTCAGCTGGTGTATGCCAATAAATCCCCAGGGTTGATCAAATCTGTATTTGGGAATGGCGCTATGGTTGAAGGATGGGCTGTATACAGCGAAGAAATGATGCTTGATAATGGCTATGCCAATGATGAGTCCGAAATGAGGCTGATGTGGTATAAGTGGCACCTGCGTTCGGTTTGTAATACTATTTTAGACTATAGCGTACATGCCGGAAATATGCCAAAACAGGAAGCGATAAAACTTTTAACGCATGAAGCATTTCAACAACAGGCCGAAGCCGACGGAAAATGGAAGCGCGTTAGCGTAACCAGCGTACAGCTTGACAGCTATTATACCGGCTATAAAGAAATAACCGAACTGCGCGAGGCTTACAAAAAGAAAGTGGGCGATAAGTATAAATTAAAAGATTTTAATGAGAAATTTTTGAGCTACGGCAGCGCCCCGGTCAAAGAAATCAAAAACGCCATGCTGGCAAAAGGGGGTGGCTCAGCCAACAAGCTTTAACAATACATTTCCAAACAGTTAAGATATTAAATTATTTTTCAAAATAGTAGAATTTACTACGCCATTTGGGCAATAATTTACCCATTTTTACACATATTTTTTATATAAAAATATCCGAAAAAAAGTTTGTAATTTTAAAACACTTTCTCCGTCAGTTGGTTATAGTAATAGGAACGATTTTTGCGTAATTAACAACTAACAAAGTTCACTCTCAAATTTTACCAGTTATGAGCACACTAGCATGGGTAGGGATAGCAATACAGGCAATTCCGGTATTTTTTATCATCAGGACTAGTATTTCAATGGTTAAGCGCAGATCATTGTAAGGTATTTGTTACTTTACAGGAGATTTGATCTTGACTTTTACTTCATATGACATTGCTCCCACGCAACATGGGAGTTTTTTGTTTGTAACCCGGCTTAAACTATATGCGTACAAAAGTCTAGTGAACATTCAATGATTAATAATTATTGTAAAATTTGAGATATAGCCAGGGGTGAGAGCCTGGCTATTTTTGTTTGCAGTAACTATCTCCAATGTCCGGGGATCCAAAAATATCCTCTTCCCTCGCGACCCCAATGGCCGGCTATCCAAACCGTACCCGGGCGTGGCGGAACAGCCCAGTAACCCTGATGATAAACGTAAGCGGTACCGCCCGGTGTCCATTCTTCCTCAACCCATACATGGCGGGGCGAAGGGCGATGCGGCCTTCTGAACACCACAACACCCGGCCGGCGGGCAGGCACGCGTACGATCAATTGCTGCGCCTGGCTGTTTTCAGTAGCGAAAACTATCATTATCGAAAACAGCATTAAAATTTTAATCATCTTTTTCATCACTATATTATTTTTGTTTTATTAAGACAAATTAACGCGGTAATAGGTTTAAATTTATTTCACCAGCATATCGATTTTTATCCGCATACTAAACGCTTATCGATCACTAATCTCTAAACTCCAACCTCTAATCACTCCTCTCTTATCACTAATCTCTAACCACAAACACTAAATTTCTTATCTTCGTTCCATGTCGCCCGCCGAAGCAAAAAAACGCATAGAATCACTATCAGCTGAACTGAAACAGCACAACTACAATTATTATGTGCTGGCTATGCCAACCATTACAGATTTTGATTTCGATAAGAAACTGGAAGAGCTCAGTGCCCTCGAAAAGCAATTCCCCGAATTTGCCGACCCCGATTCGCCGACGCAAAAGGTAGGCGGCGATATTACCAAAGAGTTCGTAACGGTAAAACACCGCTGGCCGATGCTGTCATTGGGTAATACCTACAATGAGCAGGAATTGCTCGACTTTGACCAGCGCATACGCAAAGCGATAGGCGACAATTTTGAATATGTGTGCGAACTGAAGTTCGATGGTTTATCCATCAGCCTGACATACGCCAACGGGCAATTATTGCGTGCTGTAACGCGCGGCGACGGTATCCAGGGCGATGATGTTACCACCAACGTGCGCACCATCAATACCATACCCAAGCGACTTCACGCCGGCGATTACCCGGATGAATTTGAAATACGCGGCGAAGTGTTTATGCACCTGAAAGCCTTTGAGCGGCTGAATGCCGAGCGAATGGAAAATGGGGAGGTCACTTATGCTAATCCGCGTAATTTTGCATCCGGAACGCTTAAAATGCAGGACTCGGCCGAAGTTGCCCGCCGGCCGCTCGATTGTTTCCTGTATTTCCTGTATACCGAAAAACAGTTATTTAAAACCCACTGGGAAAGTTTGCAGGCAGTAAAAACCTGGGGCTTTCATACCAACGAACATAGCAGGCTGTGCGGCAGCATTGACGATGTGATTAAATTCATTGATCACTGGGACAAAAAACGCTTTGACCTGAGCTATGATATTGACGGTATAGTGATCAAAGTGAACAGCTATGCCCAGCAGCAGGAATTAGGGTTCACCGCTAAATCGCCGCGCTGGGCCATCGCATATAAATACAAAGCCGAGCAGGTGCAAACACAACTGCTGCGTGTAACCTACCAGGTTGGGCGTACCGGTGCAGTTACGCCTGTCGCCAATTTAAAACCGGTGCAGCTGGCGGGTACTACGGTAAAACGCGCCACGTTACACAATGCGGATGAAATAGAAAAACGCCTTAAACTACACGAGAATGATTGGGTTTACGTTGAAAAAGGCGGAGAGATCATACCCAAGATCATCAGCGTTAATTTGGAAAAGCGCGCCCCCTCTGCTGCCCCCATACATTATATTACCCGCTGCCCGGTCTGCAATACCGTATTGGAACGTAAAGAAGGTGAGGCCGCCTTTTATTGCCCGAATGACGAAGGCTGCGCGCCGCAGATAGTGGGCAAAATGCAGCATTTCATCGGCCGCAAAGCCATGAATATTGATGGTTTGGGTGACGAAACCATTGAGGCGCTTTATCAAAAGGGATTAATAAGCAAGATCAGTGATATTTACGACCTGCACCTGCACAGCCAGGAACTAAAACAACTGGAACGATTTGGCGAAAAGTCGATCAACAATATGCTGGACGGCATTGAGCGGTCAAAGCAAATGCCCTTTGAAAAAGTATTGTTTGGTTTAGGCATCCGCTATGTCGGCGAAACGGTAGCAAGGAAACTGACCGCGCACTTCAAAACGATCGGCAATCTTGCTTCGGCAACCTTCGACGAACTGATCACCGCCGAAGAGATCGGCGAGCGCATTGCCCTGAGTATCATGGAATACTTTAGCAGCCAAAATCACAGGGACGAAATTGAAAAGCTAAAAGCACGGGGTCTTCAATTTGTTACCGAAGAAAAAGAGCTAAAACTCGAGAGCGACAAATTAAACGGCCAGTCGTTTATCATATCCGGTGTATTCGAAAAATTCTCGCGGGATGAGCTGAAAGACCTGATAGAAAAAAACGGCGGAAAAATAGTGAGCAGCATATCGGCAAAACTAAACTTCCTGGTGGCCGGCGACAATATGGGCCCAGCCAAATTGGAAAAAGCCCAAAAGCTGAATATTCCTGTTATCAGCGATGAGGAGTTGCTGGGAATGATAAAGTAAACGGCAACGGCAGTATGTGGTTAATTGTTGCTTTTTACAGAGGTGGGCGAATTGCAATACTTTTTTATAGCATCAAATATCATATCCTTGTCATCACCCAGTTCAACGCTTTTATTTAAATCAGCACATATTTTGTTTTTCTCGTCGTCGGGGATTTCGACTTTATCCTTAGTGGCTAAAATGGTCACTTCACTGGTTTGCTTTAAAGTACGGCTGTTTTTAAATTCGTATTTTCTGATCCTCGCAAAAGCCCGGTTAGCTAATGCTTCGATATACAATGGCTCCAACTCCACAGCCTTATCAAAATCAACTATTGCGTTATCAAAATCTAAGTTATCTAACTTAGCTGTACCACGATAAAAATAGATATCGGAGTATTTGCTATTTAACTTTTCAGCTTCGTCTAATTTTTTAATTGCACTTTTATAATCTTCTGCCTGCATCAATTCTACCGCCTTATTCTTTAGGTCGAAAAATTTCTTTTCATCTTTTGACATATTGGGCACCAGGTTTACGAAATTGGTTTGTCTTTTAACGGTGCCTGTTGAATAATATTCTACCCACAATCCATCATCTTTGCCATCTTTAAAGCTGCCCTTTTGTTTTGTTGCGCCATTTGGGAAAAATTCTTCCGAATAACCGTTTGCTATTCCGTTTATATAATTTCTTAAATAATTTTTATTCCCATTTTCATAATAAACAATGCGTGTGCCGTTTGCAACACCGTCCTTCAATACTCCCTCACCCTCAATTCTGCCGTTTAAAAAGTAATCAATAAACTTTCCCGAATAAGAAGTTGTAACATTTTTTAAATACCAAACGCCTTCCCTTCGTTCCATTGATCTGGTGGTAGGAATCTTCTTTATTTCATCCGGACGCTTTACGAACTCCTTAGTTGTGATGTAAATAATCTTATCAATCGACGTATATCCAAGCGCCTTTATCTTATCGGAATTGGTAACAACCTCCAGATGGTCTATATCATCATTCTTCAAAGTCCCGGACGTTTTATCGGGATCCTTAATTATTGGAACACTGTCAACTATATATAAGATATTTTCACTTTTTTTTATATCCTGGCAAAAACAGGTTAGTAATGAAAATGATAATATAATGGCGAGTATATGTTTCATCATAAGTTGTAAACTATAAATATATAACCCTTTTTTGAAATTAAATTATCTACATATCCTCATTGTTAACAACTGTATATTTCTTTATAGAACAAAATACTTTAAACCGGTTCACCAGCCTTTAACACTAATTAACAAAAAACCGCGCGTAACATTGCCAAAAAAAAATCATCTTAGCTTAAACCTCACAATAAATGAAATTCACCTTTACCTGCCTGCTTTTCTTTGCCGTTACCCGCGTGTTTTCACAACAAGTTACCGTTAGCGGAAAGATCACCGACGAACACAATAAACCCATTCCATTTGCAAGTGTATACATTAAAAACACCACCAGGGGAACATCGGCAAACAGCGAAGGCGAGTATAATTTACAATTAATGCCTGGTGCGTATGACCTGCAATACAAAGCCGTCGGCTTCCGCCAGGAGAGCAGGAAGGCGGATTTGCACACCAGCCAGGTCGTGAACGTTGTTTTAAAGACAGAAACCTACCAGCTGCAGGCCGTAACTATCAATGGAAATGGGCCCGACCCGGCTTATGCCATCATCCGCAAAGCCATAAAAAATCGCAAAACGCATTTGAACGAAGTGAATGCCTATACCTGCGGGGTTTATATAAAAGGCTCGCAAAAATTGCTGGCCGCCCCAAAAAAATTCCTTGGCTTCGACGTACAAAAGGCCGCAAGGGAAAACGGCCTCGATTCAAACCGGCGGGGCATCGTATACCTGTCGGAATCTGAATCAAAGTACAGCTTTATGCGGCCCGATAAGGTGCATGAGGAATTGATCTCATCAAAAGTATCGGGGAGCAACCGCGCCTTTAGTTTTAACCGCGCCTCGGATATGAAAGTCAATTTCTACGAAAATATCCAAAACTGGGAGGGGTTGAGCAACAGGCCGGTTATATCGCCGATTGCCGATAACGCATTGTTTTACTACAATTATAAATATATCGGCATGTCGGTCGAAAACGGCGAAACCATTGACAAAATACAGGTTCTCCCCAAGCGCGGCTATGATGCCTGCGTTATGGGCTATATCTATATTCTTGAAGACAGCTGGCGCATTTACGGCATTGATCTTTACATTACTAAAAAGCAGAATTTAAATATTGTAGATACCTTAAAGATAAACGAGCAGTTTTTCCCGGTGACGAAAAAGGTATGGATGCCGTCGTCGATAAAATTCGAATTTACCGGCGGCTTGTTTGGGTTTAAATTCGGCGGATATTTTATTTCATTGTATAAAGATTACGACCTGGCGCCAACGTTCAGTAAAAAGGAATTTTCCGAAGTGATGCGCATCACCCGCGGCGTCAACAAAAAAGACTCGGCTTTTTGGGAAAACGAGCGGCCTATACCGTTAACCGAGGAAGAAAAAACCGATTATAAAAACAAGGCTGTTCTCGCAAAGAAGCGCGAATCCCGGTCATACCTCGATTCGCTTGACCGTGTGAATAACCGGTTCAGCCTCAATAAATTCCTGTTCAAAGGTTATCACCATTCCAATAGGTACCAGCATGAGTCCTTCGACCTTGGCGCATTGTTGAATATCAGAGGTTTTAACACGGTAGAAGGGGTTACACTTAGCTATGGCGCATCCTATCGCAAACGAATTGATAGTTTGAATAACCGTTTCCTGTTGCTGGGTGCAAAGGCGGGTTATGGATTTTCGGACAATAAGTTTACCGGCAGCATAACCGGTTCGGTACCGGTCAATTCATTTACACTGGGCTTTAATGCCGGTTCGGATATTATTGATCTCAATAATACGGCGCCTATTTCACCATTTATTAATTCGCTTTATAGTTTATTTGAACGGCAGAATTATGAAAAGCTTTACCAAAAACGGTACGTATCGGTCTTCCTGCACAAACGGATTACGGGCGGGTGGCTGGCTACAGCCGGGGCCGAGTGGGCCGACCGCAAATGGTTGCCGAATACATCTTCCTATAGCTTTTTCAACCCGGGTAACAGGAACTATACCTCAAACAACCCATTACTGCCTGCACAGGATGCGCCGCTGTTTGCTGAAAACCAATCGTTTAAGATCACCGTTCGAACCACTTATGATTTTAGCGATAAATACGAAACCTATCCGAACGGAAAACGGTATTTACCCTCACCCTATCCGACCGTTGGCTTCAACTACACAAAAGGGGTAAAAAATCTCCTTGGCTCCGATGTGGATTACGACCTTGTATCAGCTGATATTTCAAAATCAGATATCAGCATGGGGATATTGGGGCGCACATCCTTCTTCATAGGCGCGGGCAAATTCTTAAACAACAACAGCCTGTTTTATCCAGACTACAAGCAATTTGCAGGCAACGAGGTTTTGTTTTACAAGGGCGGCATTACCAGTTTTTTATTGCTGAATTATTATACTTTCAGCACGCCAACTCAATATGTCGAAGGGCACCTTGAGCACAATTTTTCAGGCTTTATTTTAAACAAGATACCGTTGATCAGGAAGCTCAGGCTGCAGGAAATTATTGATGTCAACTACTTGTCCACCCCGGAGTTAAAAAACTACGCCGAACTGGGTTTTGGCCTGCAATACCTCAACTTCCGGCTGATGTACGGAACTTCCTTTAACAGCGGCAGCAAAACCAGCTCAGCATTCAGGATCGGGTTAGGTTTTTAATTTAGTCCATGGCCGATAGCCGTCGGTCGTGATAAGTGATTTGTTCATTACAAACAAAAACAAACTATGGACTATGACCCATGGACTATGGACTCTCACACAAACAATCATTATATTTGCACCCTTTAATTATTGAAATGAACAAATTCCATGGGACCGGCGTAGCGATAGTTACCCCCTTTCAAGCGGACGGGAAAATTGATTACCCTGGTTTGGGTGATCTTATCAATTATTTAATTGATGGCGGCATCGACTATATTGTATCGTTAGGTACAACCGGCGAGAGCGCCACTTTAAGTACCGAAGAGCGAAAGACGGTATGGGCCTTCACCGCAAAAGCTGTTAACGGCCGGGTAGCCCTGGTTGCGGGTATCGGCGGAAATAACACAGCCGACCTGGTTGAACAGTTAAAACAGTTTGACATTACCGGTTATGATGCCATATTATCGGCCAGCCCGCATTACAACAAACCAACGCAGGAAGGTATTTACCAGCACTATAAAATGATAGCTGAGAACGCTCCGTTGCCGGTGATCTTATATAACGTACCAAGCCGCACCGGCAGCAATGTAAACGCCGCCACCGTAGTAAGGCTTGCGCGTGATTTTAAAAATATTATCGGCATCAAAGAAGCATCGGGTAACTTTGATCAGATCAATCAAATCATGCGCGACAAGCCTGAGCATTTTTTAATGATATCGGGCGACGATCCTGTTACTCTGCCGATGATCGCTTTAGGCGCAGTTGGCATGATCTCGGTAACCGGGAACGCGCTGCCCCGCCAAAGTTCCGATATGGTGCGCCAATGCCTGGCCGGCGATTTCAAATCTGCCCAAAGGGGCCATTCGGCCCTGATAGATTTCACCCGCTTAATGTTTGTGGAAGGTAGTCCCGCTGGTGTTAAAACCGCGCTGAAAAGCCTTGGCATTTGTGGCGATACATTAAGGCTGCCTTTGGTGCAGGTTAGTGATAACACCGCTGCCTCCATTATAGCTGAGACGAAAAAATTAGCCAAATAAAAAACCCGCTGTGATTACGGCGGGCCTTTTAGTGAATAAAGTTAAGATCTCCTGCGGTCTATAACTTAGGCTTTGTTTTTTGCTTCCTGAACTTCCAAACGAATTGCCTGTGCTAAATTTTTGAGGTCTTGCATACCTTTGCGCACACGGGTTCCAGCTGCGCTGTTACCTTTGTTGTAAAATTTGTCGGCATCTGCTTCCAATGATGCTACTAGCTGTTTTACTTCGTTGAATTTTTTCATTTCAGTTACTCCTTTTTTAAGATTGAGGTTTTATTGTTTTATAAAGCTAATCTAAAAGGTTTTTTCTTAAATAAAAACTTTTGACAGATAAAAAATAAGGCCTTTAAAGTGGTTTTTTTCCACATTTTTACCCGGCACGGCGTTTATGAATGGTATTTAATAATATGACATTTATTAAATAATCAGTGAATAGTATCGGCCATAAAGCGTCGAATTGCGATATTGAAATAAAAAGCGCTCAGTCATTAAAACAAACTGTTATTTGTTTACACTTTGTTGTTATTCTGGTTTTTATTTTTCAATAAAAGAATACGGTCAAACTGAATCGAAACCCGGAAAATAGTACATTAATATCTCACCAGAAATATTTCCGTTGGAATCTCACTTTTGGAGGTAGGATTAAAGAGCTTTATATCAGGCAACCGCCATTTTGGTTTGTTTGTAGTGCCCGGCTTTCAGCTTTTCAGCCATTTCGCTGTAAGCGTCCAACGTGCGCTGTACATCCTCAAAGCTATGTGCAGCCGTAGGTATCAAACGCAGCACGATCAATCCTTTTGGTATAACAGGATATATTACAATGGAGCAGAATATGCCGTAATTTTCGCGCAGGTCGCGGGTGAGCGAAGTAGCTTCGTACAGGTCGCCTTCTAAAACCACCGGCGTAACCATGGTATCGGTAACACCCAGGTTAAATCCGCGTTCCCTTAAACCGTTTTGCAAGGCGCGGGTGATCTCCCAAAGCTTTTCGCGCAACTCCGGCTTCGACTTTAATAATTCGAAGCGCTTTTTTAAGCCGATGACCATTGGCATTGGTAAGGCCTTTGCAAATATTTGCGAACGCATATTATAGCGAAGATAATCGACAACCTCTTTGGTTGATGCCACAAATCCGCCGATACCGGCCATTGACTTGGCAAATGTCCCAAAATAAACGTCGACCCCGTCAATACAGTCCTGCGCTTCGTGTGTACCGGCGCCTGTTGCACCCATGGTTCCAAAACCATGTGCATCGTCAACAAGCATCCGGAAATTAAATTTTTCTTTCAGTTTTACGATCTCTTTGAGTTTGCCCTGTGCGCCCGACATACCGAAAACACCTTCGGTGATCAGCAATATGCCGCCGCCGGTTTGTTTCGTTAAACGTGAGGCGCGTACCAGCTGCTTTTCACAGCTTTCCAGGTCGTTATGCTGGTAAACAAAGCGTTTACCCATGTGCAGCCTCAACCCGTCGATAATACAGGCATGCGACTCGGCATCGTAAACAATAACATCGTTACGGTCGGCAAGCGAGTCAATGATCGACAACATGCCCTGGTAACCGTAATTTAATAAATAGGCATCTTCCTTTCCAACAAAATCCGCCAGGTCGCTTTCCAGCTCTTCGTGATGCTCCGAATTTCCCGACATCATCCGCGCGCCCATCGGATAGGCCATTCCATAATCCGCTGCCGCCTGTGCATCGGCTTCTCTCACTTCGGGATGGTTAGCCAAACCAAGATAATTGTTCAGGCTCCATACCAAATGTTCTTCCCCGTTGAATTGCATGTGCGGTCCGATCTCTCCTTCCAGCTTAGGATAGGAAAAATATCCGTGTGACCATTTCTGGTGTTGCCCCAAAGGGCCGCCCATGCTCTTCGATATTTTATCAAATAAATCCAAAATGTATTAAAATATTATAAACGTACAAATATACCCCTTTAAACGCTCAGTAACAATCATTATTACTTTTTATAATAGGCTATAATGAAAGGCCAATAGCTGATAGTTCATAGTTCGTAGCCGATATTTTACAAGGTAAACAAAAAGAGACACAAATTTAGTGTCTCTTTTTGTTGTGATTATAACCTGTTAAAGCTTTGCTATAAAACATTTCTCCTATGAACTAACTTCAATCCACGTTATCGTGCAAAAATGAGTTGTTGTTCCTTATCTCGATATTTCCTTCAGAGTCGGATAAAAGTGAGAACCTCGATATCTGGCTTTCGTCGGATGCCGGGGGCTGCTGTAACGCAATTTCCTTGCGCTTATAAGCCGGGATGTTTTCCAGCTCCTGGATGTTGCCATTCCGCAGCTTCATGCTCAGGTCCTTCAGGCGCATGATGCGCTCGCGCGATTTACGCAGTTGCTCCTCTATTGATTCATCTGTTTTATGATCGTCGGCCCCGGCTATAACCTCCGGCTCTTCTTCAACTTCAGCGATCTTCTCTTCCGCAACAGGCTCAAAAGCCATTACTGATTCGGTCACCTTAAAAGTCATTTCAGATATCTCAGCGGCTTCCGGTTCTTCGGCAGGCTGCTCCTCTACCAGGTTATGCTTCACTATAGCCGGTTCGTCCGTACGCGCGGCAAACAGGTCAAACAAGCCGGTTTGTTTGGGCTCATCCTTCATTTTCATGTAAGGTTCGGTCTCCGCGTCTTCTTTAACCAGGGTTATAAACTCGTTTACAGGCTTCACCAACGGCTGGCTGTCGGGAACAAGCATCGAAACGATCTTTTTGGTGCTTTGCTCCTTCTCGCGCTCATCTTTGGTTTGGAAACCGGTAGCTATAATAGTTACCGACAACTTATCACCCAAACTTTCGTCGCGGCAATTACCCCATATCAGGTCGGCGGCTAAACCGGCCTCTTCCTGTATATAATCGGTAATGATGCTCACCTCGTCCATGGTCACTTCTTTATCACCCGAGCTGATATTAAGCAGGATATATCTTGCCCCCTCAATTTCGTTATCCTTTAACAATGGCGATGACAAGGCGCCCTCAACGGCCTTTAAAGCACGGTTCTCACCTTCGGCTGCCGAGCTTCCCATGATGGATACGCCGCTGTCTTTCATTACGGTGCGCACGTCCTTAAAGTCAACGTTGATATAACCGGGCAGTGTGATGATTTCGGCAATACCTTTCGCGGCAGTCGTTAAAATATTATCAGCCTGCGCAAATGCCGAACCCAGGGTAAGGTTCCCGAATATCTGGCGCAGGCGGTCGTTTGAGATCACTAAAAACGAATCGACATATTTTTTTAGCTCCTCCATACCCTCCTCGGCCTGCATTTTACGGCGCTTGCCTTCAAATGCGAACGGGGTGGTTATGATACCAACGGTTAATATGTCCATTTCGCGGGCAGCCTTGGCTATGATCGGGCTGGCGCCTGTACCGGTGCCGCCACCCATACCTGCCGTAATGAACAGCATTTTGGTATTCGCGCCAAGCATCTGTTTAATATCGTCAATGTTTTCAATCGCCGAGTTTTTACCCACTTCGGGTATCGAACCTGCGCCCATACCTTCGGTAAGGCTTGCACCCAATTGCACTTTATTTGGAATAGGGCTTAACTCCAATGCCTGCGCATCGGTGTTGCAGATGATAAAGTCCACACCCGTAATACCTTGCCTGTACATGTGGTTTACCGCGTTACCGCCGCCGCCGCCAACACCGATCACTTTAATGATTGACGACTTTTCTTTTAGCATCTCAAACTGCATAATCCTTGTTTTCAGTTATATGTGAATGACGAATATTCAGATTTCTCTATTGTAATAATAACACTTTTTCCACAATCCTTTTCCACATTTGTCAATATGTGGAAAGATTGGATATTGTGAATAATTATTGCTGTTTTGCAGCATTTTCTTTTTGATTTGGACGACTATTTCAAAAAATCCTCGTCTTTTATATCATCTTTTATAAACTTCTTTCCGCTTTCTAATATTTTACCCAGCAAGCCGAATTTTCTATCGTCTGTGTACTTTGTTTTCTCCACTTTTACTTCGGCTGGCGATTGTGCAACATCGTTATATTCCATTTTCTGGATGCCTTTTATCAGCAGCCCGATACCAGTCGCAAACGTCGGGCTTTGCAATTCTTCGTATACATTTTTAGGAAGCACCTCGTTTTTAGCCAGGTGTTCGTTCGGGTAGCCCACGCGGCAATCCAAACCGGTAACATACTCAACCAATTGCGGCAAATGCTTCAGCTGAGCGCCGCCCCCGGTGATCACGATACCGGCGATCAGTTTTTTCTCGTAACCTGATGATTTGATCTCGTAGTACACATGCTCCACGATCTCCTCCATGCGGGCCTGGATCACAAAGGCCAGGTTTTTTACCGATATTTCTTTGGGTTCGCGGCCACGCAAACCGGGAACACAAACGATCTCGTTTTCTTTGTTCTCATCAGCCAGCGCCGACCCGAAACGTATTTTCAATTGCTCGGCTATATTACGCATCACCGAACAACCCTCGCGGATATCCTCGGTTACGCTATTGCCACCGAAAGGGATAACAGCGGTATGGCGGATAATTCCCTCCTGGAAAATAGCCACATCGGTGGTGCCGCCGCCGATATCGACTAAAACAACGCCGGCTTCTTTTTCTTCGTCGCTCAAAACAGATTCGGACGATGCCAGCGGCTCCAGTATCAGTTCCTGGCTTTCAAGGCCGGTTTTGTTTACACATTTAACAATGTTCTTAATAGCGGTCACCTGGCCCGATATGATATGGAAATTCGCCTCAAGCCGTACGCCGGCCATACCGATCGGATCTTTAATACCCGGCTCATTGTCTACGGTAAATTCCTGCGGCAGCACATGGATGATCTCTTCTCCCGGAGGCATCACCAGGTTATACATGTCTTCAACCAGTTTATCGATATCTTTGCGGGATATTTCCGATTGAATGTCGCGGCGGGTTATCAATCCGCGATGCTGCAGGCTTTTAATATGCTGCCCTGCGATACCCACGTTTACCACCTTGATCTCCACATTCGATTGTGTGCCTGCAATATCAACAGCCGCAGTAATGCCCTGCACGGTTTTATCGATATTTGACACCATGCCGCGCGTTACGCCGGCAGATTCGGCTTTGCCGATCCCCAACACTTCTATCTTCCCGTTTTTGCTTCGGCGGCCAACAATAGCGCATATTTTAGTGGTACCGATATCCAATCCCACTACAATAGGCGAACTTTTTTCCTGAGTCGAGCTTTTGTCCATATTAATTCTTTATTAATGCTGTGTCTTTAATAGTTTTGGTTGTATCCCGCCCTGCTGCTTTTTTCAGCGAGTCGGATCTTAGGTTTTCGTTTTTAATTCCTACCACCTGGTTGGCGTATTTCAAATTAATTACCCGGTAAGCATCCCAGCCTACCTGCGGAAGCGCTTTTTTATAAAATACCAGCAGGTTATGAAATTTGGTGGCAAGCGAGTCGGCGTTTCCAAGCAGTATCCTATGATTACCAACCCGCGGAACCAGTTCAATTTCATGTCCCTGGTTTACATATAGCTGGGCGATCTGCGCGTTCCAAAGCGAATCTTTACTAATATAAACTGCCGTTTTAAACAGGTCGCGCGCCAGTGTGCTGTGAAGCGTATCAACCCGGTTGGCAAAAAGCTCGTCTATAAAGCCATTGGCGACCGGCACCCGGGCCGTAAAGTTTGCCGACAGCGGGATCTTCAGCCCATACTGATCAACGTAAAAGTCCTGGTTAAAACGGTTTATCAGCCGCAAAATGGGCTGGCGCTGGGTTATCTGAACGGTAATGGTGCCGTCCATATCAGCATATACCGTCGCAAACTCAATAAATGGATTTGCCCGCAGCCTGTTTTCCAAATCGTGGATATTGATATTCTCGATCTTGCGCCCCATCAAAACGTGGCCGTTTGCCAGTAAAATTTTTTCAACCTCCTGCCGGTCGATGAAATACTGGTTACCAGGTATATATATCTTCACATTCTTACAAAGCACTTCGGCCTTTTTTACTTCAATGAAACTCATCAGCACAACCACACCACCCAGGCTAATTGCCCAAGCTAGGCCTGTCAAAATATGCCGCCATATGCGTTTCTTAAACATCCTGTAATGCAATTTTTAAAGGTTGTACCATTTGGTCAATATCGCCCGCGCCTACAGTTAAAAGCAGGGCCGGTTTTTCTTTGTTTACCAGTTCAATAGTTTCTTGCTTTCCACATTTCCGTTTATTCAGCATTTTCATGCGGGCCAATATCATATCGGCATTTACACCGGCTATCGGCAACTCGCGTGCAGGATAAATATCCAGCATGATCAGCTCATCCGCCAGGTCAAGCGCTTCGGCGAAACCGTCGGCAAAGTCACGGGTGCGGGTATATAAGTGCGGCTGAAAAATGGTTGTTAGTTTTTTACCGGGATACAGCCGTTTTACCGACCTGATACAGGCCTTCAATTCTTCCGGGTGATGGGCATAATCGTCGATATAAATGTGCTTATCATTTTTTACGATGTACTCAAAGCGCCGTTTTACACCTTTAAATGAACCCAAGGCGCTTTTTATGGCTTCCGGCGAGACATCTAAAATCAACGCTGCTTCAATCGCCGCCACCGCGTTTTCAATATTATGCATTCCCGCGATCCCCAGTTTTATATCTGCTATCGTGTTTTTGCTATTTTTAAAATCGAAATAAAAATCGCCGTTCTTGATCTGGATGTTTGATGCGTACGCGTCGGCGGTATCTTCTACGGCATAGGTGAACCCGCTACCCAGCGGTAGGCCTTTGCGGTGAATAAGCGTTCCGCCGGGTTTTATTTGCGATGCAAATAGCTTAAACGACTCCGTTAAATGGGCGTGGTCACCGTAGATATCCAGGTGGTCGGCATCCATTGAAGTAATGATCGCTATGTTTGGATAGAGCGTTAGAAACGAGCGGTCATATTCATCCGCCTCAACCACAACGATATCATTTTTACCATACAGCACATTGCTTTGATAATTTGACGATATCCCGCCAAGGAAAGCCGAACAATCCTTACCCGAATCCTTAAGTATATGGGCAACCATAGTTGATGTGGTGGTTTTGCCGTGCGTACCCGCTACAGCAACCGTAAACATGCCCTTGCTGATTATCCCCAACACCTGTGAGCGCTTAAACAATTCAAATCCCTTTTCTATAAAAAAGTTCAGGATAGCGGAGTCCTTAGGTATGGCTGGGGTATAAATGATCAATGTACCTGCGTCCGGAGACAGGAAGTTGAGAGGTATCAGATCAGCTTCATCTTCAAAAACGATCTGGATACCTTCGTGATGTAGCTCGGTGGTGAGGTCGGTCTGGGTTTTATCATACCCGCAAACAACACGTCCCGCATGATGAAAATACCGGGCCAGGCCGCTCATGCCTATGCCGCCAATCCCGATCAGGTAAACACGTTGTATATTACTTAATTCCATTTTTTAAAATCCTTTGATTTCACCGATTATTGTTTGATTTCACCGATTTAATTTTTTTATTTTCCGTATGAACCATTAACCATTTGCTATTAACATCACCTCTTTTGCTATCACTTCATCAGCATCCGGCAAAGCCAGCTTGCCTATATTTTCGCTGAGCTTCTTTTGTAAATGCTTATCCTTGATCAGCTCAAGGGCCTTATCTATTAATCCCACCTCGGCATCCCTATCAGCAATAAAAACGGCAGCATGCTCCTGCACCAATGCAAGGGCATTTTTAGTTTGGTGGTCCTCCGCCACGTTTGGTGAGGGCGCCAGTATCACCGGTTTCTTTATCACACATAGTTCGGCAATAGTGCCTGCCCCGGCGCGTGATATGATCACGTCGGCAGCGGCATAAGCCAGGTCCATACGGTTCACAAATTCCATTACACGAATATTTTCGTGATAATCGGTGCCTAATTTTTCAATGATACCCTTATAATAAACCTTGCCCGTTTGCCATACCAGCTGCACATCGGCAGCTATAATTTTATCGAGCCCGGCTAATACACTTCTATTCAACGTGCGCGCACCCAGGCTGCCGCCGGTTACAAGTATTGTTTTTTTTTCGGTCGACAGCTTAAAAAGCTCCAGTGCCTGCATGTGCTTCCCGGCAATATCAACCGCTTCCTTCCGGATAGGGTTACCGGTTTTAATAATACGGTCGGCCGGAAAAAACTTATCCATACCGTCAAATGCTACGCATACCTTCTTCGCATTTTTCCCCAGCCATTTATTGGTGATGCCTGCGTACGAATTTTGTTCCTGGATCAAATAAGGTATACCCTTTAGCGATGCCGCATACAGTAACGGCCCCGATGCATAACCACCAACGCCCACTGCCGCATCGGGTTTAAAATCCTTTATAATTTTTGTCGCCGCCCGGACACTTAAAAACAGTTTCACCGGGAACATCACATTTTTCCAGATCGAACCGCGCTGAATTCCGCGGATATCCAAACCGATGATCTTGTAACCCGCGGCGGGCACCTTCTCCATTTCCATCCGCCCCTGCGCGCCTACAAATAAGATCTCCACGTTAGGGTCCAGCGCTTTCAACGCATTGGCAATAGCAATAGCCGGGAAGATATGCCCCCCGGTACCGCCACCACTAATTATGATCTTTTTTGATTTCATCCTTTGATTACACCGATTATTGGTTGATTACACTGATTATTCCTTTTTACTAAATCCGAAATCAGGCTACCGCCATCTCCCTTATTTCTCCCACAATAACTTTTTTAGGCTCGTCAATATCGCGGCTAACCGATAGGATGATGCCAAACGCTACACTGGTAAACAATATGGATGTACCGCCCATGCTGACGAACGGCAGCGGTATCCCCGTAACCGGGCCAAGCCCAACTGCTACAGCCATGTTGGCGAAAGCTTGTATCGTTAAACTAAAACTCAACCCCGCAGCCAGCAGGGCCCCGAACGCTTTTGGCGCTCGTGTTACAATTTTTATACACCGGTAAAGCAAAAACAGGTAAATGCCGATCAAAGCTATACCGCCCACAAGGCCATATTCCTCAACGATTATTGCATATATCTCATCCGAGTAAGCTTCGGGCAGGTAATTGATCTCTTCGCTTTTTCCAACGCCTTTCCCAAATACCCCGCCCGACGCGATGGCTATCTTGGCATGAATACCCTGGAATGCCTTATCGGGATTCGCCTTTTCGGGATGCATAAAGGTTTGTATCCGGGTTAAGTACATGTGCCGGCGCGGACCTAAAAACATGATCCCGGCTAATAATACTATCCCCGCAAGGCATACCACCGCAATTTGTTTAACGCTTATGCGGCCCATTATCAGCAATAGAATACTCACCCCAAACAGCATTAACGCGGTTGAAAGATTGGCCCAGGCAATAAGCGCGAAAACCACGCAAACCGCACCCATAATGGGTATAAATGATTGCTTTACGTTCTTTATATTTTCCTGCTTTAACGACAGGGTGCGTGCCAAGTAAGTGATCAGGGCCAGCTTGGCCAAATCGGAAGTTTGGAAACTTAGGCCCGTGCCCGGGATAGCTATCCACCGGCTGGCTTCATTTACGTGGTGTCCGAAAACCAGCGTGTACACCAAAAGCGGCAGCGTAATGAGCATCAGCAATTTGGATATCCCGCGGTAATAGCGGTAATCGATCTTATGTGATATATACATCAATGCAATACCCCCGATTATCATAGCCAGGTGTTTCAGCAATATCGACTCGGCGCCAACGCCCCGTTTATATGCCAGCGTGCCAATAGCGCTATAAACAGCCAGCAACGAAATAACTGACAGCAATATCACGATAAGCCATATCCAACGGTCGCCTTTTGTTTTACTGAGTATATAGTTCATATATTTTGATTACACCGATTTTTTGTCCATAGTCCATGGTCGATAGTCCATAGCTGCTTTATTTTATAAATTTCAATTCCTCAATCCCCACATTTTCAAATCATTCATCGGCACATCTGCATATCTTCTTCGCCTCACCTAAATCCTCTCCAAAGGAGAGGACTTGAACTTCGTTCTTTTTTAAAGCCCTCTCCTTTGGAGAGGGTTGGGTGAGGCTACAACTCCCTCACCGCTTGCTTAAACTGGCGGCCGCGGTCTTCGTAGTTTTTAAACAGATCAAAACTCGCGCAGGCCGGCGAAAGCAATACCGTATCGCCCTTGGTTGCCAGGTGATATGATACCTGTACCGCTTCTTCGGCCGAATATGTATTTACGATCACATCCACATCATCTTCAAAAGCGTCGTGAATACGTTTGTTATCCTTGCCTAAACACACTATGGCTTTAACCTTTTGTCGCACCAGGTCCTTGAGCATGGTATAATCGTTGCCCTTATCCACACCGCCGAGGATCAATATCACATCGCTGGTCATGCTTTCAAGGGCATACCAGGTGGAGTTGACGTTGGTGGCCTTTGAGTCGTTGATGAAGCTGATACCGGAAATCTTTCCGACAAACTCCAGCCTGTGCTCGATATTTTTAAAGTTGCCCATACTTTCCCTGATCAAAGGATCGCGCAATTCGAGCAGCTTGGCAATAATACCCGATGCCATCGAGTTGTAAATGTTGTGTTTTCCCTGCAGGGCCAGTTCTGTAATTGACATCTGAAAATGTTCTTGATGTGTGTTTATGACAATATTGTCCTTTTCGAGATATGCTCCCGGTTCAACTTTTTTCTCGATCGAAAACGGGAGTTGCTGCGCAGCAAACGTCCGCGTTTCCATTCCTTTTTTTGTTTCTGGGTCATCAGCGCAATAGATAAAAAAATCATTGGCTGTTTGATTCTGCGTTATCCGGAATTTTGAAGCCGCATAGTTCTCCAGTTTGTATTCGTACCTGTCTAAATGGTCGGGTGTAATATTTAATAATACCGCTATATCGGTTTTAAATTTGTACATGTCGTCCAGCATAAAGCTGCTCAATTCAAGTACATACAGATCGAATTTTTCGGTGGCAACCTGGTAAGCAAAGCTCTTGCCTATGTTGCCCGCCAGGCCCACATTTAAACCTGCGCTTTTCAGGATATGATATGTTAAACTGGTAGTGGTTGTCTTCCCGTTCGAACCGGTTATCCCAATAATCCTTGCGTTGGTATACCTGCCTGCAAACTCGATCTCAGATATAACGGGTATGCTTTTTTCCTTTATTTTTTTTATGATCGGCGCCTTATCCGGAATACCTGGGCTTTTAATCACTTCCGCGGCTTCAAGTATCTCTTTTTCTGTATGCTGATTTTCTTCAAAGCGGATATTCCAGTCTTGCAGTTGCCGTTTATAGTTTGCCTCGATTGCACCAAAATCCGAAACAAAAACATTATAACCCTGCTGTTGGGCAAGGTAAGCCGCTCCCACCCCGCTTTCGCCGGCCCCAAGAATTGCTATGTTTTTATTTGCTTCCACTTATTATTTTTCTTTATTCTCTTATCAAATTCTTCCGTCTTATCTCAGCTTCAATGTTATGATCGTGACTATCGCCAGCAGGATACCCACGATCCAAAACCGGGTCACGATCTTTGCTTCATGAAACCCCTTTTTCTGGTAGTGATGATGCAGCGGCGCCAGTAAAAAAACCCGCCGGCCCTCGCCGAACCGTTTCCGGGTATATTTAAACCACCCAACCTGGATGATCACCGATAAATTCTCGACCAGAAATATCCCGCACAACAGCGGCACCATTAATTCCTTGCGTATCATAATGGCAAAAACAGCAATAATCCCACCTATTGCCAGGCTGCCGGTATCGCCCATAAAAACCTGCGCCGGGTACGAATTGTACCACAAGAAACCCACACAAGCACCGGTAAACGCTCCCGCGAAGATCACGAGTTCGCCGGAATTGGGGATAAACATGATATTCAAATAGTCGGCGATAATGGTGTTGCCTGATACATAGGCCAGGATGGCCAGCGTAATGCCTATTATTGCCGACGTGCCCGTTGCCAACCCGTCTATCCCGTCAGTTATATTGGCGCCGTTTGACACAGACGTAATAATGATGATGACAAAGAACATAAACACCAGCAGCGCATAACGTTCAGAACCGGGTCCCAAAAACTTCAGCACCTTGCCGTAGTCGAACTCGTTGTTTTTATAAAACGGCATGGTCGTTTTCGTCGACCGGATGTCCTGGGTATAAACCGCGGTATTGCCGTGCATGTGGAACTGAACCGGTGCATCATATTTGATAGGTGGTTTTACCTCCTGGCTTATGATAATATCCTTGTTGCTGTACATGGTAAAGCCGATAAATAAAGCCAGGCCAACCTGTCCTGTTATCTTGAACCTGCCTGCAAGCCCTTCTTTATTTTTTTTAAATACCTTGATGTAATCATCCAGGAAACCGATAGCCCCTAACCAAACGGTGGTAACCAGCATCATAATGATATAGATATTATCAAGCTTGGCAAACAACAGCGTCGGAATTAAAATACCCGATATGATAATGATACCACCCATTGTGGGCGTACCTGCCTTCTGCATTTGCCCTTCCAAACCCAGGTTCCTTACAGTTTCGCCTACCTGTTTAAAACGCAAATACTCGATCAGCCGATGGCCGTAAACTGTAGTCACAACCAAAGAAGTAATTACGGCCATCGCCATCCGGAACGTGATGTACTGAAACACCCCCGCACCCGGTATATCGTAATTCCTATTAAGCCAGGTAAATAAGTAGTATAGCATTGCTTTATTATATGTGCAAATGTGCAAATGTGCAGATGTGCAGATTTTTAATCATTATTCGTTGATGAAATTATCTTACCTAATATTCTCATGATCGACCGAACATCATCAAGCATGCTTTCATCAAAAGGATAATTTTCAGCATGCCTACATAGTTTCAGCCAGTACTCGGTTTCTTCAGCTTCCTTATAGGCTATTTTACATTTATGTTTAAAATCATTTTTACTCTCAGCGCCCTGCGCTTCACACACATTTGCACCTATAGAAGTACCGCTTTTAAACAGTTGATTTGACATATTGAACTTTTTCTTTGACTCAAGCGTCTCGCTGAATGCAATAATTTTCAAGGAAAAGCTAAATGTTAAATCAACTATCAAGTTCGGCTTATCACCCATTTCTATTTCTAATGATTTTCTATTCTATAACACTACTACTCATCTGCACATTTGCACATCTGAAATCTGCACATCTAACTACTCATTAATTTAAACTGCTCTACCAACTCCTCCATATCATCAAAATGGCTTTTTACTCCGTTTACTTCCTGGTATTTCTCGTGTCCCTTACCTGCGACGAGCACAATATCCCCGGGCTTGGCCAGCATGCAAGCAGTTTTGATGGCTTCCCGCCTGTCGATAATGCTTACTGTATATCTTTTAAATGCCGGGTCGACACCTTCCTCCATGTCTTTAATGATCTGCGCCGGGTCTTCGTTCCTCGGGTTATCCGATGTAAGGATCACCCTGTCGCTCCATTCGCAGGCCGTTTTTGCCATGATCGGGCGCTTGGTTTTGTCCCGGTTGCCGCCACAACCAATAACCGTGATCACTTTTTCGTTTCCTTTACGGATATCGTGAATAGTGCTCAGTATATTTTGAACAGCATCCGGCGAATGCGCATAATCAACAATACCGATGATCTTGTTTGGCGAAACGATGTAGTCAAACCTTCCCCTGGCACCGGTAAGCTTGCTTAAGCTGGTTAGTATTTTGGCTTTATCCTGGTCGAGCAGCATGGCGGCAGCGTACACAGCCAGTAAATTGTAGGCATTAAACGTGCCCACCATTTTAAACCAAACCTCTTCATTATCTATCTGCAGTAGCAAGCCTTCGAACTGGTTTTCTAAGATGCGCGCCTTATAATCAGCCATGCTTTTCAGCCCGTAGGTTTTTTTATGCGCCTTTGTATTTTGCAGCATTACGCTGCCGTTCTTATCGTCGTTGTTGGTTAATGCAAATGCGTTGGGCGACAACTCATCAAAAAAGGCTTTTTTAGCTTTAAGATAACTATCGAACGTTTTATGATAATCCAGGTGGTCGTGCGTAAGATTAGAGAATATGCCCCCGGCAAACTTCAACCCTTGTATCCGGTGCTGAGCGATAGCATGCGAGCTTACCTCCATAAAACAATAATCGCATCCCTGCGCTACCATGTCGTCGATCAGTTTGTTCAGCTCAACCGGGTCGGGCGTAGTATGTGTGGCCGCGATCACCTCGCCATTTATCTGGTTTTCAACGGTTGATATTAACCCGCATTTATAACCCAGGTCGCGGAATAATTTATACAGCAAGGTGGCAATGGTGGTTTTACCATTGGTACCGGTTACTCCTACCAGTTTTAACTTTGCTGATGGATGGTCATAAAAATTACCTGCTACGATCCCTAATGCAATGGCCGAATCGGCTACCATTAAAAAATCGACCTCGCCGGTTACCCGTGCGGGCAGATCTTCGCAGATCACCGCAACAGCGCCATCATGAACTGCCTGGTCGATATAATCGTGTCCGTCGCTCAACGTCCCTTTTATCGCCACAAACAAACAACCGGGAATAACTTTCCGCGAATCAAAAACCACCGCAGTTATTTCGGTATCGGCACTCCCCTGTAATTCAGTGAACGCAAGCCCCTCTATTATCTCGCTTAAATATTTCATTGCAGTTCAATTATTATTTTTGATCCTTTAGGTATTAAGCTGCCGCCGGTTACTGATTGACTAATCACCGTGCCGCTTCCCTGTACCGCTACCTTGTAGCCGGCGTTTCCTAGCAGGTATAACGCATCGCTCAGCCCCATTCCGGTTACAGAAGGAACCACACCGCTTTTATAATTAACGTCCTCAAAAGCTATACCGTTACTGGTATCTATGCCGCCGGCTACCGTGTTGTTCGATGCGTACAGCGGCTTGATCCCCAATTTGGAGTATACTTGTTTCAACGCCTTTTGATTTCCCTGTTTTACTCTGGGCATATTGGTATTGCCTACCAGGTGTACCTGCGATGCCTGGTTCATTTCCAGGTCACTTGAATAGATTCGGTCAGCTATTTCCCTGAATACCGGGCCGGCAACAAGCGCCGCGAGGTATGAGCCCTGCGTTGGGTGGTTGATCACCACGATCATAGCGTATTTAGGATGATTTGCCGGGAAATACCCGCAAAACGAGGCCTGGTAAGTTTTTTGAACCCCGTATCCGGATGACCCGTTAGCGATCTGGGCTGTCCCCGTTTTGCCGGCCACGGTGTATAATGAATTCTTTATCACGTTTTTCCCTGTACCTTCATTAACAACGCCCTCCAGTAAGCTTTTCATTTTGCCGAGGGTAGCATCACTGCATACTTTTTCGTTGATGACGCGGGCGTGGAATTGTTCAACCGTGTTTCCCAGCCTGCGTATTTCCTTAACAAATATCGGTGCTATCATTTTGCCATTATTGGCAACTGAATTATACAGCGTAAGCATTTGCAGCGGGGTCATCCGCATTTCGTATCCATAGGCCATCTGCGGAAGCGTTAACTTACTCCAGCTGCGGTTCGATGGATTTTTCACGACCGGCTGTGCCTCGCCCCGGATTTGCAGGCCCAGCTTTTCATTTAAATGCAGTGCATACAAGTTATCTGTAAACTCCCGCGGGTTATCACCATAGTGTGATGAGATAAATTTCACAATCGCCACATTTGATGATGCTTCAAATGCCTTTTTTGCCGTTATCACGTAATTCCCTTCTTCAGCGTCCCGGAATGTTTTCAGCAACTTCCCTTTGTAATACATGTCATACCGGCCGTTCTCTGCATTTACCAGCGTATTGGTATCAATTTTATGCTGGTCAAACGCCGTCATATATGAAGCGAGCTTGAATGTGGAGCCGGGATCGGCGGCATCACTTATTGCGTAGTTTAATTTTTCCTCGTAATCGCCGTTTTTGTTACGCGTAAAATTTGCTATCGCCCTTACTTCGCCGGTAGCAACTTCCATCACCACCACGCAGCCGTGGTCGGCTTGGGTTTTTATCAGCTGTTTCTTTAGCGCGTCCTGGGCAACATCCTGGTAGTTAACGTCGATAGTCGAAATAATATCTGCGCCGTCCTTTGGCGCAATTTCTTCTTCACCATTATTTACCGGCATCCAGGTACCGCCGGCGATACGCTGCATCAGGCGCTTGCCGCTTTCGCCATTAATATAGTTGGCATAGGCGCCTTCAAGGCCTACCGCGTTTCTAACATTTTCGTTCTTATAACCTATGGTACGGGCGGCCAACGAGCGGAAAGGCAGTATCCGTTTGTTTTGTTCCACAACGATAAGGCCGCCTTTATACTTCCCCATATTAAAGATGGGGAACTTGCGTATCTGCTTTAATTCCTGGTGCGTAACTTTTCTCCTGACCAAAAAATACCGCAAACTATCTTTGCGCGCCTCGCGGAGCATCCGCGAATACTCTCTTTCGGTTTTGTCGTTATACAACTGCGAAAGTTTCATCGCCAGGGAATCAACTTTCTCGTTAAATACGTCGTCATCATAAATACCGGCAGCCAGCATATCCATGTGCAGTTCATATTCGGGCACCGAGGTAGCCAGCAGGTTCATGCCCACATCAAAAATGTTTCCCCTGGCTGCGTCAACAGTTTGATACTGGGTAGAGAGTGTTGTCGCCATCGCCTTCCACTTTTTACCTTGCACGATCTGCACCCGGCATAATTGAAAAACTACAGCGCCGGCAAACAGCAGCACCAGCCCGAAGGCCAGATAAACCCGCATCAATATGTTTGTCCTGATACTCATTTTTCACCTCCTTCTGCTATTTTTTGCGGTGGCTGAACCGATTCTTTTATCCCTAGCGTATCTGCGCGTTTGGCCACTTCGGTTAGCGTGCTTTTGTAAGCCAACTCGGCCTTGGTAGTTTTATAGTCCCAGCTCAACTCCTTGACTTCCTTGCTTATCTTGTCGATATCGCGGATGTTTTTTTCGGCCAGGTGCCTGTTGCCGATATATATCATACCCAACAGCGCCAGGAACAGTACAAACGGCAAAGCGCCGGTAGCCGCCTCAGCGTTAAATATCTTCTTTATAAAAAACTGACTCAGAAAGTTATCGGGAATTTCCTTTTCCTTGACAGGCCTTTCCTCAACAATAAGCTTTTTCTCAGCCTCTTCTTCATCAATTTGTGTACGCAGCCTGTTCGTCATCTTTTTACCGCTATTCTTAACTTAGCGCTCCGTGCCCTGTTATTTTTACTGATCTCTTCTTCCGATGCTGTAATGGCCCCGCGGCTTACCGCGTCGAAAGGTTTGTTATCATTTCCGTATAGATCTTTTTCAAGTTCGCCGCTGAATTTGCCCTTTGCGATGAAGTTTTTTACGAGCCTGTCTTCCAGCGAATGATACGACATCACCACCAGCCGCCCGCCCGATACCAACACATCTGCCGACTGGATCAAAAAATCTTTCAACGCTTCCAGTTCCTGGTTTACCTCGATGCGCAGCGCCTGGAAAACCTGGGCCAGGTATTTATTTTCCTTGCCGCGCGGAATACGGGCCGAAATGGCATTTTTCAAATCGGCAACGGTAACAATGGGTGCCGTTAACCGGGAAGTTACTACCGTGTTGGCCAGCGATTTAGCATTTTGTATCTCGCCGTAAACGCCGAATATCCGGTGCAATTCAGCTTCCGGGTAAGTATTTACAATTTCTTTTGCAGTCAGGGTTGAAGACTGATCCATCCGCATATCCAGTTCCGCGTCGAAACGGATGGAGAACCCGCGCTCGGCCTGGTCAAACTGGTAGGATGAAACGCCCAGGTCGGCCAATATACCGTCGACCGGGATGGCATTATGCAGGCGGCAGAAGTTTTTGAGGAACCGAAAATTCTGGTCGATAAAAATAAACCGTTCATCATCGATCAAATTCTGCTTCGCGTCGGCATCCTGGTCAAATGCCAGCAACTTGCCGCCCGCATCCAGGTGCTTTAATATTTCGCGGGAGTGGCCGCCGCCGCCGAAAGTTACGTCAACGTAAGTACCGTCGGGGCGTATGTTCAGCCCTTCGATACATTCGTTCAGCATAACAGGGGTATGATAATTACTCATTCACGCCCTCCTTTCTTTTACCGCCCATCACCTCTTCGGCCAGGTCGGCAAAATTCTCCGGCTCGCTGTCTATCAATGCCTGGTAGGCATTTTTATCCCAAACTTCAATTTTATTGATCTGGCAGGTCAGCACCACCTCGTTGTCAATCCCCGCGTAATCCAGTAGTTGCTTGGGCAAGTTTATGCGCCCGGTGGCATCAAGCGTCAGCTCGGTAGCTCCGCGGGTAAAATACCGGATGAATTCGATATTTTTGTTTTCGTATTGATTAAGTTTATTGAGCTCGTCGAGCTTTTTGTCCCATTCTTTTTTGGTGTAAATAACCAGGTATTTTTTGAAGCCGCGATTGATGACAAGCCCCTCGCTATCAGCTTCGGGTAGCTTTTTTTTAAGCCCAGCCGGAACCATCATACGACCCTTCGTATCTAGTTTACATTCAAATTCTCCGGTTAAATAGGACATTGGGCGGCTTTGGCAGTTTTTGTAGTGTAAAAGTAGAACACTTTTACCATATTTTACCACTATCTACCACCAAAGTTATCAACACTTTGTGCAATAAGTTTGTTAATTACTTCGCCATGGAATGTGCTTCTATTGCTGTGAATTGAAAACTTTTGTCCGCCCAGTTTTACTTTGACTTAAACATACCTATCGGAATGTGTAAAAACTTATCGCGTACCGATGCCCGGTTCAACGTGATAATTATTGCCTATTTTAGGCATCAATAATTCACTTCAAAAAGATAATTTAAATGAGGATAGCATTAATTTCTGCCTTTTATATGTTATGCCTAACCGGTTGGCAGACCCCGGAAAACCATGCCGTCCAATTTGATCTTAGCAAAATTGTAAACGCCCGGCCGGTAACTGTTGTAGCTAACCACCGGCTGGTAACCTGGACGAAAGGTATAGACGGAAACGGCCTGGCTGATGGTTACCTAACCCAGTCTGCCGCATCATTTAATGGTGATAAAGACGCGCATGCCCTTCCCGACAATCCTGTATTTGCGGCTAATAGTTCGCATCCTGAAATAGTGCTGCGCTATTCAAATAACGACACCCTGCATAACCAGGCCTGCAGCATCACTGGCGAAGGTGCAGTTCAATTCGCTGTTCCAAAAGCTAAATATTCGGCTGTGTTTTTGGCATTGACAAGCGCGGAAGGTGCCTCGAATCTTCAGATCCAGCTAATATATAATAATGGTACTACCACGAAGGACTTTGTTTTGCCCGATTACTACCAGGACATAAAACACGGCGACCCTAACCTATGCTACCTCGCCCATGACCTCGCCAAATGGGGAAATAAAAATAACATGACGGAAAAAGACCATCACAATATCGACCTGTTAAAAATTCAGGCTGATCCGGCAAGGTTGCTCAAAGCGATACGCATTTCCAAAACCAAGCCCGGTTACCTGGTGTTTTGGGCGGCAGTTGGAGTAAAAATATAATGGTCACTAAACAGACTTACGAAGTTTTGAAAACCTCGTAAGTCTCGTATCCGTTACTCGTCAATCCTGATATCATACTTAGCCAGCAACCCCGCCAAACCCTGCACCGAGAACTTTGCCTTTTTTAAATTATTAATATCCGGATCAATAATAAAATTATACGATGTTCGGAAGTCAGCGTTTTTTAAGATCGTACGGTTAAAAAACGCACGGTGCAGGTTGCAATTATTGAATTGCACGTCGGTAAGGTCAGCTTCTGTAAAATCTGTTTCAATGAGGGAGCAATCAGTAAATTTAGCCCGTTTGTTTTTCTTTTTGTAAAAGATAGCGTTGTTCAGTATGCAATTACTAAAACTCACTTCAAACAAAAAATCGTTGCTTTTGCTGAAATCGGCGCCGGTTAATTTGCAGCCTTTAAACTGAACATCCTGCAAACCTGTGCCTGATAACTTTATAAGCGACAGGTTGCACTCGTCAAAGAAACAATTCACGAAAGTTAGCCCCGAAAGATCTGCATAGGAAAAGTTGCTGCTGGTGAACCGGCAATTTTCGAACGTGCGTTTGCTGCCGGCAATAGTTTCAGCGGTAGTTTTGATGAAGGTTTTGTCTTCGATTATTTCGAATGCCATGCAACAAAATAAGATATTTAATAAATAAATTGCTTAAGCAAATCCTGTTCAATAAAAGATTTATCCTCTTTTTTTCTATGCTTAGCGCTCTTATTCAGGACGGGTGCCCGGCATATCACTAACACTAAAGAATGGGAATGATCCGTTTCCGAATTTAAGGCTCAATTTAGACCATTGTGTTGCAAAAGTGCAGAAAGAACTAACTGTTCGATAAGAAAATTCAAACTAATCTCCAATCACTAACCTCTAACCTCCACGTACCTACATATTCCTTCTATACTGCCCGCCTACTTCATACAAAGCGTGAGATATCTGCCCCAGCGAGCAATATTTGCAGGCTTCCATCAGGCTTTCAAAAATATTCTCGCCGGCAACTGCGGTGTGTTGCAGGTTTGCTAATAGCTGCGGAATATTGTCTTCGTTACGGTGCTGAAACTCGTGCAGCGCGGTTATCTGGAACTCTTTTTCTTCTTCGGTGGCCCGGATCACTTCCGACGGCACAATAGTTGGCGAGCCCTTTTTATTCAGGAATGTGTTTACGCCCACGATCGGGTATTCGCCGGTATGTTTCAGCGTTTCGTAGTACAGCGACTCTTCCTGTATCTTGCTGCGCTGGTACATGGTTTCCATGGCTCCCAATACGCCGCCGCGGTCGTTGATGGCTTTAAATTCGGCTAATACAGCCTCTTCAACCAGGTCAGTCAGTTCTTCGATGATGAACGCGCCCTGTAAAGGGTTTTCGTTCTTAGCCAAACCCAACTCCCGGTTAATGATGAGCTGTATAGCCATAGCGCGGCGTACCGACTCTTCTGTAGGTGTGGTTATCGCTTCATCGTAAGCATTGGTATGCAACGAGTTACAGTTATCATAAATAGCATATAAAGCCTGCAGCGTGGTGCGGATATCGTTAAAATCAATTTCCTGCGCATGCAGCGAGCGTCCGCTGGTTTGGATATGATACTTCAGTTTTTGCGAGCGGTCGTTTCCTTTATATTTGTTCTTAACCGCCTTCGCCCATATCCGCCTGGCAACCCGGCCGATCACTGAGTATTCGGGGTCGATCCCGTTCGAGAAAAAGAACGACAGGTTTGGCGCGAAATCATCAATATGCATCCCCCGGCTCAGGTAATACTCTACGTAAGTAAACCCGTTCGACAACGTAAATGCCAGTTGTGTTATCGGGTTGGCGCCGGCCTCGGCGATATGGTAGCCGGATATGGAAACCGAATAAAAATTGCGGACCTTTTTATCAATAAAATATTGCTGTATATCCCCCATCATCCGCAAAGCGAACTCGGTTGAAAATATACAGGTGTTCTGCGCCTGGTCTTCCTTTAAAATATCCGCCTGCACGGTACCGCGCACGCTGCCGATAGCATGGGCCTTTATTTTTTCATATACATCTGCCGGCAAAACCTGGTCGCCGGTAAGGCCTAATAACATGAGTCCAAGGCCGCTGTTACCTGCAGGTAAAGCCTCACCCCGACCCTCTCCAAAGGAGAGGGAGGCAGGCGTGATTTTCCTTTCTGGTTGATTAATTAAAGCTTTAGTAATGCTTTGAACTACATTTTTTGTTTTATTTATTACTTCATTATTGGTAAAACGAAGCACTTCAAAACCTTCATTATTTAAAACTGATGTTCTTATCTCATCCTGTTCCTTTGTAAATTGGTGATAGCCTCCATCAACTTCAATGACCAATCCCTTTGGTAAACAAACAAAGTCGGCAATATAACCGTCAATAGCATGTTGCCGTCTGATTTTAAAGCCGGTTTGATTGTTTCTCAAATGTTGCCATAAAATATTTTCAGCGTCAGTTGGATTATGCCTGTTATTTCTTGAATTTTCCTTTAATAACTCCCATAAAAGTAGATCGGCAGTCTCATAACCCAATCTTTTAGCTCCCTCTCCTTTGGAGAGGGCTGGGGTGAGGCTTTGATATTTCGGACGCTTCAACCCCTTGTCGTCATATAGCTCTTTAAACTTCGCTTCAACCAAATGTTCAAGCTTATGCTCAGTGATATATCTTTCACATTGCTGGTCGATAGCCGCGTTCATAAAAAAGCCGAGCAGCATAGGCGCGGGGCCGTTTATGGTCATGGATACCGATGTAGCAGCCTCGCAAAGGTCAAACCCGGAATACAATTTTTTGGCGTCGTCCAGCGTAGCTATGCTCACGCCGGAGTTCCCTATCTTACCATAAATATCCGGCCGGGTATGCGGATCTTCACCATACAATGTAACCGAGTCAAACGCGGTTGATAACCTGTGCGCAGGCTGACCAAGCGATACATAATGGAAACGTTTATTGGTACGCTCGGGGCCGCCCTCACCGGCAAACATACGGGTGGGGTCCTCCCCTTCCCGCTTGAGCGGGAAAACACCTGCCGTATATGGAAACTCGCCCGGTAAATTTTCTGTCAGCAGCCAGCGCAAAATATCACCCCAGGCTTCGTATTTCGGCAAGGCAATTTTGGGAATGCGCAGTTGCGAAAGAGACGTGTAATAAAGCGGCTGCTTGATCTCCTTATTTCTTACCTTATATATAAAATTTTCAGCAGTATATTGTTTAATGGTTTCCGGCCATTGTTTAAGCAGGCGTTTGCATTCAGGATGCAGGTGTTCTTCCAGGTGTTTTTGTAGCTCTTGTAGGGCCTCACCTAAATCCTCTCCAAAGGAGAGGACTTCGTCTTGCCCGTCTTTTAAGCCCTCTCCTTTGGAGAGGGTTTGGGTGAGGCTAACTGCGTAAAGCTGTTGTGCAATTTTACATTGCTCATTCACCCATTGCTTATAGGCATTGCTGCTTTCAACGATCTCGGCCAGGTACCGGTTACGATCAGGCGGAATGATATATATTTTCTCCGACTCCTCACCTTTCGCCTTTAACCCTTCGCCTTTCACCTCAAAATCTACCCCGGTTTTGGTTTTGGTCATTTTCATCAAGGCGGTAAACAACGCGTTCATCCCCGGGTCGTTAAATTGCGAGGCCATGGTGCCGTAAACCGGAATATCTTCATCCTTCGCATCAAAAAGCTTATGGTTGCGTTTATATTGCTTGCGCACATCGCGGATAGCATCCAGTGCGCCGCGCTTATCAAACTTGTTGAGCGCCACCATATCGGCGAAATCGAGCATGTCGATTTTCTCCAGCTGCGTAGCCGCGCCGAATTCAGGCGTCATTACGTATAGCGACAGATCGCAATAATCCGTGATCATCGTGTCCGACTGCCCAATACCGGACGTCTCTACAATGATCAGATCGTAACCCGCCGCCTTGCAAATATCAATGCTCTCCTGCACGTGTTTCGAGAGAGCCAGGTTGGCTTGCCTGGTGGCCAGCGAACGCATATAAACCCGCGGGCTATTGATCGCATTCATCCGGATACGGTCGCCAAGCAGGGCGCCGCCCGTTTTACGTTTGGATGGGTCAACCGAAATGATCGCCAGCGTTTTATCTGTCTCCATTAAAAACCGGCGAACGATCTCATCCACCAGCGACGATTTTCCCGATCCGCCCGTGCCGGTTATCCCGATCACGGGGATATGGCTGGCATTGATCAGCTTATGTACCTCGCTTAAAAAATGGTCGGCTTCTTTCGGGTAGTTCTCAACAATGCTTATCGCGGTTGCAATGGATTGTATATCTTTTTGCGGCAAATGCTTCAACTCGCCGTTTAGCTTTATTTTATTCTGGAAATCGCATTTCTGCAGCATGTCGTTTATCATACCCTGCAGGCCCATTTTGCGGCCATCATCCGGCGAATATATCTTGGTGATGCCATAGGCCTCCAGCGCAGCGATCTCGTTAGGCAGGAATACCCCGCCGCCGCCGCCGAAAATTTTAATATGCCCCGCGCCGCGTTCTTTCAGCAGGTCGTGCATGTATTTAAAGTATTCCACGTGGCCGCCCTGGTACGATGTTAAGGCTATCCCCTGTACATCTTCCTGTATGGCACAATTCACCACTTCGTCAACCGAACGATTATGGCCCAAATGGATCACTTCCGCGCCTGATGACTGCAAAATACGGCGCATGATGTTAATGGTAGCATCATGCCCGTCGAACAGGGATGCAGCTGTAACAAAACGAATTTTGTACTGGGATTGGTAGGGTGTAATGCTTTCCATGGCAGGCGCAATTGGTACAGCGCAAAATTAACCAAAATAAAGTAACTATGCGTGCATAATATTATTCTTAGTGGCTGCCACCAAGTGTTTCAATTTTTGAGAGATGAACACTTGGAACACCCCTGACAACCGAACAAAAAAAAGAGGGGCGCTATGACGCCCCTCTCCGGATAAAATGATTAAATTTTAAAGTCTGAAAACTGAGTCACATCATTTTATCTGCTGCTTTGAGAACCTGAACCTGATTTAGAAGATTTGTTACCTGTTGATTTGTTGTCACTTGAAGAATTTCCTCTTTTTGATGAAGAGTTGTTTCCTTTTTCATTCGAACTTTTTGTGGTTGCCATGATTTTCCAAAATTTAGTTTAACATGTGGTTACTTGCTTACAATAAGCTTCAAAATCGTGCCGTTGTTAAATTAACGTAAATAAAAATAGGGCTAAAAAACAATCACCTGATATACAGTAATTTAATTTTTAATTAATTTTATTAATAAATAAGAAGTGTTTTTATTTATACATACAGTGTCGTCAAATATTGACACTCCTGGCGTACAGCCATACATATACCAAATTAAATGTGGCTTAAAATATTTTCGGACTTTTACGTATGCTTTGAAAAAAATTTATACGGTAATTAATAACCAAACCGGCAGGGATAGGCACAAATGCCATTTTCAGGAGGAAGTGAGGACAAAAAACTGTCACCTGGAATAAAAAGAAAAGCTATTTATTTAACCTTGGTTGCGTTAGTAATAGAAGTGGATACCGGCCCGTGGCTAAGGCCTGCAGGCGTATGAACGGATAGCACGGCCGCCGATAGGCGGAAACGCCCAAATCACAACGCAAATATGCAAACCCTTTTATCAGCAACCCTTATCCTCCAATCACACCAACTTTCCCCTCTTAAAAACATTCAACAGCCAACAAATTTCAAGTCACTTTAAATCAACGGCTCAGACAATAATCAACGAAATCTCCAAATCATTCGAATCAACGGTCCCTACTGCAGCATCAGCTTCAAATTGATACCAAAGTTGGTGAAGGCAGTATTAAACGTTTGCGACGTGTACGGTCGGGTAATGTTGGAGTCGTAAAACAAATTCAGGTTAAAACGCTGATTGATCACATAGTCGATCGAAGGCCTTACCGTAATATTTTGCGCTCCTGATGATATTTCGGCAGCCTGCACGTCGGCACGGTAAACAAGCACCTTATTGTCGCGCAGCGAAAAATCGAGCTTAAAGTTTACATCATTGTTCCGCGAATCGTTGAACCAGCCAAACGGGAACCTGAAACTTTTGGTATGATAACCAAAACCGAATACCAATACATTTTCGTTTTGCTGCGAAAGCTGACTATTTAAAACGCTCAGACTTAGCGCCCTGCTTCGCCGGTATTCAAAATTGGTTGTCATATTGTTTTTGAAACGGGCGTCAAAGCCTATCAACGGCGTAAACTCCTCAAAAATGGTGACTTCCGAAAACTGGTAATACGGCAAAAAGTCGTTATTGGCATCCCTGCTGCTTACCGCGCCATTTGCTTCCTGGTATTGCAGCAGCGTGCTGAAATTGCCCACCGTGTACGACGAGCGGTAACCATGTTTAAGGTCGAACGAATCAAACCAATCGCTGAAAAGCGGTATGCGGCTAAGGCCGTTGTAGGTTAATTGCCAGTTGGGGATAGGAATTGAAGGAAACTGGCTTAGCCCGGCCGTACTGGCATTTTTCCCGGTATAAGCAGCCAGGAAAGCCGGCACCAGCACATTTTGCGAGTTGGGCCCGTATCCATCGGCATAACCGCCTGTTGGCGGGCCAGCCGAATTGGGGTTAAGGCTGCCCAGCCTTTGTGAAATAACGGCCCGGTAATCCATAAACTTCTGGAAGGTGGCGGAAGTGTTATCCACGCCGTTTATTTTTGAAAACGCTGTCCCGATAGTGAGGTACGATATGCTGTAATCGCCTGATGTTACCGGGCTTAAATTCTGAATATTATTTGAGCCGTCAACCGATTTAAAGTTGGTTTGATAGGTATGATCCTGCGTTTTAAAGGCACTTAATTCAATTCGCAGGTCTTTGATCGGTTCAATACTGCTCTTCAGGCGCAAGTCCTCATTCCGTATGGTTACATAAGGCTGGTTTTGAAGGGTGTCGGTACTGATCCAGCCGTGGGTAATCGCTGTTTGCCTGAGATCGGCCTGGCTGCCTAACAAAAACCCGACACCGGGGGAGTTATAGGTCAGGTCCTCGCCCAGCAAATTCGATTTGGGGAGATACCCCGGTATAAATGTACCCTGTGTAAGCGTATATGAACCGCTAACGCTTTTAATACTCGTTAAAAGCCCTGTTAAAAATTTAGTCAGCCCGTCGCTGTTATCCGCGCTCATTGCCTTCTTAATAAACGAGAATTTATTGTACAGCGTGCCGAAGTTTAATGAAGGATTAACCTGGATAGTCCGCCTGTTTTGTATGCTGTTGCCGACGTTGTATTGCGGCGTGTTTATAGCAAAAAGCGGCTGCGACTGCCAGGTAAATTGTGTGCTGTAGTGTGCTATCAAACTGGTCCAGTCCATACCCGGAATTTTATTGAGCGGGGCCGTATAATTAAAATTCATGGTATGGTTGTAATTGGTGGTACGGCCAAGATTTAATATGTTCCGCCAAAGCGTATCTATTTTTAAACCGTCAAGCCGGCCATACGGCTCATCGACCGTTGAAAGATTGGTGGCGTCAATATCCATCGACAGCGACCTGGTTAAGTTCCAGCCGATACCATATACACGGGTAATATTAAATGTTTTATTAAAAGTGGTTGGTATAGGTACGATCTGCGTCGGGTCGTTATTTCTTAAAGTGTTCTCTGAGTAATACCGGTCAAATGATATAGCATAATTTAACCTCGACGGGAGCAGACTGTAGTTGATATCGCGTATTAACGCAAGCAGGTTGTTTTTAATGATCTTACTGAACGGACTGTAGTACCGCGGTTGGCTGGTATAGTTGTAAGCCAATGCAACCCGGTAAGTTTTCTCGAGCGCGTTTAGGGTTGTAAAATCATGATGTATATAATCAGTAAAGGCCACCGTAGCATTCCAGTTTTCAATATCCCATACATGGTTTGTTGCTTTAGGATCGGTTTTGGCTTTATGCACATTGGTTAAATTGAAACTTTTGCGCCTCGTATAGTCTTCCGCTGCGTTTTGTATCGAATCCCGTTTTTGCGTTGTTGGCGCTGCATTCAGCGATTGTTTGAGCAGCACGTCGGGCGAAGCCGGGTCGTACTGCGGGGTACTCACCTGGGTAGATACATTTACGTATGCCGGTATATGGATACCGCTTTTATCCGGGAAGAATTTTCCCAGTTCGATATTACCCGATATATCATAACCTACTATATCGTTCAGGCTGCGGTCACCTATCCGGGAATCAAGCGCCCCAAATCCCGAGGTAGTCCTATTACCCGCGATGGTGATGTCCGCCAGGTCGGCTAGTTTGGCGTTAACACGCCCTACGGCCGCCCAGCCGCCGCTTTGGTCAAAATCTGTCAACCTCAATTCATCAAACCAAACCGTGCCCGATTTATCAAGCCCATCATCGGTGCTTGCTGTGGCCGGTGTTCTTAGCGGGTTTCGTACCCCAAGCATAACGGTAGTCAACCTGCTCAGGTCTGGCTGGCCCACGATAGTGATTTTATTAAGACCGTCACTTAAGGTGAAAGGCAGGTTTAATGGCCAGGGCTTGCCGTTAAATTTGGCATTGTTTCGCGCCACTTTCGTGTTGGTCAGTAGGGTGAGTTGCAGGTCCAGGTCGTTGCCAGCCGGCCATATAGCCGCAGGGTCCGACGTACCGGGCCGGGTTATATTAAGCGGTATCTCGTACTCGTAATAATTGTCAATATAGTCGGCGCCCAGGCGTACAAAAGCGCTGATGTCCTTATCTTTTAGCTGGCTGCCCTCGGCGTGTATAAACATCTGCAGCCGTTTGTACTTTCTTAAATCATTATTAAATAGCCTGAACGCTGCCCTTGAATAACCATCGCGCAAGCTGGTCACAACCAGCGAAAGCGACTGCTCGTTTAGCTTGGTGTTGGCCTGCAAATTGTTAAAGTTGGTTTGCCGCTGAATGCCGGGCGGAACAACATACGGGATAGGCACCCTGCTGCCATTTTCCTCGATATTTACCGCCTGTACATCAATGGTCGAATTATCAAGCGGCGGGTTGATGATCGAGGGGTCGGCAATTACGTTTGCCGGGTTGTTCTCGGTATTAAACGCCCGCCATTCGCCGCGCACAAGCTGCATCGTGGCAAAACGCAGTACGGCGGTATCGGCAAAATTGGTCATGAACATACGCATATACCGGATGGATTTAAAATCCTGTATGCCGCCAACTGTCGATTGATAGGCATTTATTGGCACCCGAAACTGGTACCAGGTAGCCGTTTGTGTTGTGCCGTTGGCCAGCTTAACCTTCGAGGTGATTTTATCGCTCACAAAGTTTTTACCCACTACAAGATCCTGCGGGCGCATGGATACCTTGTATTGAAAATACTGGTCATCCTGGTCCATGTTATTATCACGGTTAATGTCTTCGCCATCGGGCAGGGCAGTTGATGCCGACGTTTGCAAGCCCAGCAGGGCCAGTGATTGCTGCGATGTAGGCGAGTTGCCCTCCGTGCCGTTATACCTGCTGTAACGTTTTAATATGCCTGCTCCCGCCCTGTCAAGCTCAGGACCCTGGTAATATTGGTAGTCGTCCGACGACGGGTCGGCGGCCAAACTATTTGCTGCCGCGCCGTTTAACAGCGCTTTGGCCTGTTGAATTACACTGGCAAATTTAACCCGCTCATCGGCGTCGTTTAAGCCGTCCAAACCAACATCCTGTAATGATCGCGATGCCGGGTTATTATCAAAAGCATTCACCACCGGCTGCAGCTTCGCTACCCGGCCCCATACGGTTTCATCAACGTTGGCCAGGTTGCCATCTGGCGGCAAACCGTTTTCAAGACTTTTCCGGCCGTCCTTCAATATATCCTCCGATATATTACCCAGGTTAAAATACAGGTCGCCGCCGGCTGAATTGGGCTTGTATATATACGGATCGAGCACCCAAAACTCGATATACTCTACATTCAGCGATTCAAAATCATTAGCGCTGATACCCCTGAACATCCCACCCCAGCGCGATTGCGGATTTTGGAGTGTTCCGTCCGGGTTTATACCCGTAGTGGTATAGTTATAAGGGCCGCGTACATTGGGGTAAAATGCAAGGTCAAGCGTTGATATAGGTAATGGCTGTCCTGTAGGTGACTGTTTATACGGGAACACTTCCGTTTCAAGCACCTGCCGTACATAATGGTTGGATAATTCGTTTGTGTTTACCGGGATGGTGCCCCCGGTGTAAAAGATCGGGTCGATCGTATAAAAAGCCAGCCGCGCACGGTTGAACCCGTAGCTCAGATCGTTGAAACGCTGCGCTTCCGGAAACTGGGGCATTTGCGGTGTACCCGAAATTTGCCAGCCGCTCGGGCTTTTAACATCAATGACCGATTGGCTGTTCTCAAAATCGTCGAGGTATGAAGTCCCGTTTTTTGAGCCGGCAAAGCTAAGCACCGAGGGGCTGCCCGGCAGCAACCGGGCAAATTCACCGTTAAAATTAAGGGACGAAGGCACCTTGGTGTGGATAAACGGTAATTTATCCACCAGCCTGGTCAGGAAGCGGGAGTTCGAGCTATAGTTGGCATCAAAACCATATATCGTATTCGAAATAGACTCCTGGCCTACAATTTCATTTTGCGTGATGGGCTGTTCCGTTAAGTGCATGATCGTGGCACCCAGGTTCAGGTTATCGCTCACGTGGTAGTCAAACCGCGAACCGTACAATGATTTTTGCTGGATACCAAACAACTCGTTGTTCTCCAGCTTTACGTTAATAGGCTGTCCGGATGAAAGCAGCGCCTGGTTTAATATCCGGATACGGCCGGCATTATAGTCGATGGTATAGTCAGTTCCTTCGGTCAGTTTTAACGACCCGGCGTTTACAATTACCGAGCCTTGCGGGATATTGACCGCATTGAGCTGGTACTCCGAACCGCCGGATGCCGTATAGGTACCCTTTATCAAATACCTGTTCAGCTGCGGGAAAAACTGTTGCGCTATGGTTTTGGTAGAATCATATAACGGCTGGTAAACATACCGTTTGTTGAGGTCTGTTTCAGTCGGGGTAAACTGCCGCGCCAGGTCCGAGCCGAAGGGCTCCAGTACCGGGAACATGATGCGCCCGTTATTTGAATCCACCGTTATCCCCTCTAAAAAGTCAAAGTAGCCGTCCGGCTGCTTGTTTTGCTGCTGGTCCAGGTTGTCCAGGTCGGTAAGCTGCAGCCATAGCTTGCTTTTGGTGTTCTGCCCTTCCTCCATTATCGTTTTTTCGATACCGGTCTTGTCATCAAGCCGGGTTATGGTTAACCTGAAATTAGTAGGGCTTATCTGGAAAGCGTTGAGCGAATAAATATTCTTCATCATCAATTTCCAGGTAGGCAGGTTGGTTTTTAATAATTGATTTTTGAGCAGCTTTACATACAGCACTTTTGGTGTAGCGGGATCGACAGGCACATCGCTCGAAAATTCACCAACCTGGTACTGCACGCCGTTATAGGTGTATTGATAAGCCACAGCCAATACTTCATCATTATTCAAAGGAAAGTTTAACGAGATGTAACCAAGCTGCGGTTGCAGGGTAAACTCTTTGTTCGTTAGCTTACGCGCGTAGGTCAATTTGGCGTAGTTATCTGCGCGGCCGGTGCCGGCAAAATAGGTGGCAATGGTATTTTGCGGATCGTTTGTTAGCCGTGCATTGGCAGGTAGGTTTTGCAGTAGGGAATTTGATTGCTGCGTAAACCCCGGGCCGCGAAAGCCCGCAGGCAACGCCGAGAATCCCGCCCCGCCCTGTATAAGCGAGGTATTATAGGGTGCGTTTTCACCCAGGTCCATTAAGCCCAGCACATCGCGCGAGTCGGTTGTAACATTGGTGCGGTTAGTCGTCCACACTTCAATTTTAGTGATGTGTATATTTGAGCTGATGATGGGGATATTAGCCAAAGCTCTGTCATAGTTATTGCGAAAATACTGCGATAAAAAGTAGTGCTTATTGGCCTCGTAATCAGCTGATGTGAGCCTGAACTGCCCTTGCTGCCCATTATTCGAAATGGTAATTGTTTTTGATTGCGACCGCTGCTGCGATAAAATAGAAGTAATATCCAGTCGCCCGAATTTCAGCTTGGTTTTTACGCCGAAAAGCGCCTGACTGCCGGTTATCAGTGTTGTGTTTAGCGGCATGCTCACCGTACCTGCTTCAATTTTTTGAATGATCTCGTCCGGGTGGCCGGTATAATCCAGTTTGATCTGGTTCTCAAACTGAAACTGGGCATCGGTATTGTAATTGGTCGCAATTTTTAGCTTATCGCCGATAGTACCGGTAACATTCAGCTGTATCTTCTGGTCGAAAGTAAAATTGAACTGGCTGCGCTGGCGGGTATTAAAAAGCGGGTTTTGATTATTATTTACCTGCCCCGACAATATCGCCTCGGCCGAACCCTGCGGTTTGATGTCGATATTCGAGCCGCCGAATATCTGGTTAAAAGTTTCGCTGCGTACCTGCGTTTGCAGCATAAACCCAGGCTGCTGCGACTGGTATCCATAGCTGTCCGACAGCTGCTTAAAATAGTTACGCTGGTTTTCCCTCCCCTTAATCTTCAAATATTCCTCGAAGGTTAAATATTGGGGCGGCCTGTACAACAGGTTGCCCACGCGTTCGTACAGGATGTACCGGTTGGTTATCGCATCATATTCAATGGTACGTACCAGGTTTGGCGGGTCGGCGTCAAATATTCCTTCCCGCAGCCGGTAGTTTTTCGGATCGGTTGTATTAACAGGGATTTTAACGGTAACGGAATCCTTTTTTACCCCGGACGGTTGTTGTTGCGCGAACGCGCCTCCCAACCCGCAAAATGCGGAAAGAAACAACACACTTACAATGTCCCTCCAGGTAAAAAATCGAATCAAGCGTAGCGTCTAAATTATACGTAATTATAAACTTTTTAGAGCAGATTTAATCAGCTGTTCAACATTTAAGTCCCCGCCATTTTTATTTATTTCCTGGTCAAGAACTTTCTCGGCGGCGTTCCTCGCGAAACCCAGCATAACCAGCGCCGAAAGGGCTTCTTCCCTGGCCGTTTTATTTAACGGCGCCGGGCTTAATGTATCCGTGCCTTCCTTGCGCAGTTTGTCCTGCAGCTCCAAAATAACCCGCTGCGCGGATTTGGGCCCTATACCCTTTATACGTTGTATCAGCGAAACATTCCCCGAAATAATTGCATTTTGTATTTCGGCCGGGGTAATCGACGAAAGCATCATCCGGCCGGTGTTCGGCCCGATCCCGGGAACCGATATCAGGTGTAAAAACAACCTGCGTTCGCCCTCGTCGGCAAAGCCGTACAATGTGTGCCCGTCTTCCTTCACATGCAGCCAGGTATGCAGCTTGCAGCGCTCGGCATTACCCAGCCGCGAATAGGTGTTCAGCGAAATATTGATGTGATACCCTACCCCGCCGGCATCGATCACAACAAAGGCTGCGCTCTTAAATACTAGTTTCCCATCAATATATGCGTACATGTTTACTTAGCTGAAAGCGAAAAGGATAAAGCTAAAAGCTTTTTTTTCGCTTTGATTGAAATTCGTTTATAATTTTTTATTTGGCCTTATGCCTTAAGCTTTCACCTTGCTTTTCTCCTGCGCGTCAACCACGGCAATGGTTATCATATTTACAATTTCCCTTACCGAGCTACCCAGTTGCAACACGTGCACCGGCTTTTTCAATCCCAATAAGATCGGGCCTACCGCTTCGGCGCCCCCCATCTCCTGCAATAATTTATACGCAATATTCCCCGATTCCAGGTTCGGAAAGATCAATGTATTTGCAGGTTGGCCGATCAGTGTTGAAAACGGGAAATTATCAGCCAGCAGATCGGCGTTCAAAGCAAAGTTGGCCTGCATGTCGCCATCAATGATCATATCCGGGTACTTTTCATGCAGGATGCGTACTGCTTCGCGTGTTTTCTCGGGTATCGCGCCCTCATTCGACCCAAAATTTGAGTAGGATAAAATAGCCACCCGCGGATTGATATTAAACTGCCGTACTGAACGCTCTATCAGCACGGTAATATCAACCAGTTCCTGTAAGGTGGGGTTAACATTAACAGTGGTATCGCCAAAAAATACAGGCCCTTTTTTAGTGATCATCATGTACATGCCGGCAACGCGGCTAACCCCTTCTGCAGTCCCGATAATTTGCAAGGCCGGTTTAATGGTGGTCACATAATCTTTGGTTAAGCCGGATATGAGCGCGTCGGCTTCGCCAAATTGCACCATGCACGCCCCGTAATAATTACGGTCGCTCAATAACTTGCGCGATTCAAACAGGGTTATCCCCCTGCGCTGGCGTTTATTATACAGGTACTCGGCGTACTCCTGCATGTGGGCGCAATTTTCCCTCGGGTCGATGATCTGTACATCGCCAAGATCGATCTCGCTCTCCTTCATTATTTGCTTGATCCTGGCTATGTTTCCCAGCAAAATTGGCGTGGCAATGCCTTCCTCTTTTACAATTTGAGCCGCCCGCAAAATTTTATAGGTATCGGCTTCGGCAAAAACTATCCGTTTCGGATTTTGCTTGGCCTTATTAGTCAGATTGCGTAATAACTTGTCATTTGTCCCTACCCGCAGCCGCAGTTCTTCGCGGTATGCTTCCCAGTCGGTGATGGCCTTACGCGCCACACCCGATTCCATAGCCGCCCTCGCAACTGCCGACGAAACCTCGGTGATCAGGCGCGGGTCCATTGGTTTTGGGATGATATATTCCCGTCCGAATTTTAAATTCTTGGTATTATAGGCCAGGTTGACCGCTTCCGGTATAGGTTTTTTTGCCATTTCGGCGATCGCTTTCACGGCGGCTATCTTCATCTCTTCGTTAATGGCAGTTGCCCGCACATCAAGCGCGCCCCTGAATATATAGGGGAAGCCAAGCACATTATTCACCTGGTTCGGGAAATCCGACCTGCCTGTAGCCATAAGGATATCTTTCCTGGTAGCTACTGCAAGTTCATAGGTAATTTCCGGCTCGGGGTTGGCCATCGCAAAAACGATTGGATTTTTTGCCATCGCTTTCAGCATGGCCGGCGTAACCACGTTTCCTGCCGAAAGACCGATGAACGCGTCCGCATTTTTCATCGCGTCCGCAAGGGTTTTCGCATCTTTCCTGGTGGTTGCAAACTCCAGCCTGATATCGTCCAGGTCGGTACGCTCGGGCGTGATGAGGCCGTTGATGTCAAACATCACCAGGTTTTCCTTTTTAACACCCAGCGCCAGGTACATCTTTGAGCAGGATACCGCCGCAGCGCCCGCCCCGTTAACAACCATTTTTATTTTATCGAGCTTTTTGCCCTGTATCTCGCAAGCATTGATCAGTGCAGCTCCCGATATAATGGCCGTACCATGCTGATCATCGTGCATCACCGGGATCTTCATCTCGGCCTTTAAACGGCGTTCAATCTCAAAACAGGTGGGCGCCGATATATCTTCAAGGTTTATACCACCAAATGTTGGTTCGAGCGCCCGTACAATATTCACAAACTCATCAACCGTTTTGGCATTTACCTCCAGGTCAAAAACATCTATATCAGCATAAATTTTAAACAGCAGCCCCTTCCCCTCCATCACCGGCTTGCTGGCCTCGGGGCCAATATTGCCCAGGCCAAGTACTGCCGTTCCGTTGGTGATCACACCAACAAGGTTTCCTTTGGCGGTGTACTTATATACGTCTTCCACGTTATCGGCAATACGCAGGCAGGGCTCAGCCACACCGGGCGAATAAGCCATACTCAGGTCGCGCTGCGAATTGGTGGGTTTGGTAGGTACAACCTGGATCTTGCCGGGGCGCCCTTTTGAATGGTAATTTAACGCGTCCTGGTTACGGGTAGGTTTATTCATCTTGTAAAGTTCAAGTACGCAAAATTACAATTCTTTTTAGCCGGGTAAAGGAAAAAGCAGAAAGGATGAAGCTGAACGCAAAAGAAAATCCGAAACGTCAAAACCCTCTTGAGCACAATTGAAAACAAACAACCGCGAAAAATCGTAAATCGTAAATCCGAAATTGATTTATCCCTTATTGATCCTGGCGGTATTGCCTGCGGCAGAAAGTTTTTCCTTCGAATCACCCCCCGGTTCTTTTAGTCTTAATTTTTGACCAACTACGGCTTTATTACTGTGCAAATGGTTCCAGCTTTTAAGTTCGGTTATTTCAATACCATACATGTCTGCTATGTCTGCAAGGGTTTCTCCGCGCTTCACAGTATGGTAGGATGGCATTTTCTCAGCCTTCGGTTCCTGGTAAGTGGCGTAGGCAACCTGCGGCGCTACAACAACCGCGCCCGAACTATTCAAAGCGGCGTACAACGCTCCGTATTTTCCTTTATCAATTTGCGGGATAACCAGCCTGCGCGGCGCCCTTGCCGTACCGTTAATGATCTGCTTTTTATAGGCAGGGTTCAATACGGCCAGATCATTGATATTTACGCCCAGCGCGTTAGAAACAGTACCTAACGAAACATATTTGTTCACCAGCACAGTATCCGTTTTTAACGAAATACTGCAGGGCTGGGGTATTATGTTATGCCTTTTATAATAGTTCATCACATAGCTAACCGCGATGAACGCCGGCACATAATTCCTGGTTTCAACAGGTAAATACTGGCGTATTGTCCAGTAATCGGTGGCGTTTGCGCGCTCAATGGCATGTTCTACGTTGCTTTTACCGCTGTTATACGATGCTATGGCCAGCAGCCAGTCGCCAAATTCCTGGTAGGCATCTTTTAAATAAGCGGCGGCAGCGTAGCTTGCCTGTATCGGGTCGCGGCGATCATCAACATAGTCGTCCATACTCAAACCATACATCTTAGCTGTTGGCGACATAAATTGCCACGGTCCTGCCGCGCCGGCCCTGGAGGTAGCGCCGGGATCAAGTTTTGATTCTACTATGGATAAATATTTTATTTCATCGGGGATACCCGCATCGCGAAAAGCCTTTTCATATATCGGGAAATAATATTTCGACAAGCCCAAAACATGGCCCATCTCCTCGCGGTTACGCGAATAAATGTCGATGTAGCTTTGTACGGATTCGTTATAATCCATCGGCACATCCTTTGTTATCGAATCAAGCCGGCGTTTTATTATACCGCCCTGGTAAGTAAACGGAGTTGGCCGGTTGATCACCGGAACGATCGTTGTATCGCCGTGAGGAAAAGCTGCGGGAAGAAAAGAAGAGCCGGCTTTAACGATTTGCAGTGTGAATAAACAGAAAAGTAAAGTAAATGATCTCTTCATTTCTTGGGTTTTAAAAAAATGAACCGGGTTTAAACGTTCATTGTTTTTACTAATTTATTAATTTTTTATAGGCCGAGGAAATATTTTGAAAAATTTAACAACTCCTGTTCTTCAAAATGCCTCGTAATTAGTTGTAAACCTAACGGCAAACCTTTGCTATTATTGCCTGCGGGCAGCGATATAGCGGGCGCGCCCGTTAATGAAGCTTGTACGGTAAAAATGTCAGAAAGATACGTTACGACGGGATCTTTTTCATCTTTTCCGATCGGGAACGCGGGCTCGGGCGCTGTCGGGATGAAGATAAAATCATATTCCCTTAATATCTCGTCGGTTTTCTCCTTAATTAAACGCCGCACTTTTTGTGCTTTGGCATAATAAGCGTCGTAATATCCGGCGCTCAGCACGAATGTGCCCAGCATAATGCGGCGTTTCACTTCCTTACCAAAACCTTCCGACCGCGAACGTTTGTAGGTCGATTCCAGGTCGGTGGCGGCCGGGCTTCGGTAACCATAATGCACGCCGTCGTACCTCGAAAGATTGGATGATGCTTCGGCCATAGCAAGGATATAATATGACGGCACAACGTACTCCAGGAAATCAAACGAGATCGACTTTACGACGTGCCCGTCAGCGCGCAGTTTTTCGATCGATTCGATGAGCGCGCTTTTTATTTCATCATCAACACCCGGGCTTGACAGTGCTTCCTGTAAATAAGCGATCTTTTTGACTCCCGGCTTTTTAAGTTCGTTGCGGAATGAAAGCACAGGTACATTCGCCAGCGTGCTGTCGTATTCATCCCGCCCGCACATTACCTCCAGCAGCAGCGCAGCATCTTCCACCGACCGGGTGATCGGCCCTACCTGGTCGAATGACGAAGCGTAAGCGATTATTCCATGCCTGGATATACGCCCATAAGTTGGCTTCATGCCGATCAGCCCGCAAAAAGCTGCGGGTTGACGTACCGAACCGCCGGTATCTGTACCGATGGACGCGTGGCACATCCCTGCCTGCACAGCTACCGCCGAACCACCGGATGAACCGCCGGAAACCCGTGTTTCATCAGCAAAGTTTTTCACCGGGCCAAAAAAGGAGTTCTCGTTAGCGGCGCCCATTCCAAACTCATCGCAATTGCAGCGCCCGATGATCACTGCATCTTCAGCCAACAACCGCTCTACAATAGTGGAGGAATATATCGAAGTAAAACCCGATAAGATTTTGGAGCTGGCGCTTACTTTGTGGCCCTTATAACAGATGTTGTCCTTTATGGCGATAACCATGCCGGCCAGTTTGCCGGCAATGCCCCGTTGTATGCGCAAATCAATTTCTTTGGCCCGTGCAAGCGCTTCCTGGTCGAACACCTCGTTGAATGCATTTAAACCAGCATTTACTGCGATCGTATTCAAATAGCCTTTTACCAGCTTTTCTACCGTCGTTTGCCCGCTTGCAATCTCACTCTTTATCTCGCTCAAAGAGTTGTAAGACTTAACCATGGGCCTAAAATAAAAAACTTATCTGTTGAATGTTAAATTATCAGCAGATAATTAAGTATTGCAGCCAAAATATACCGTTAAAACACGGTATAAATACCGTTTTTTAACCCATTGTTAATATCATCTTGCTTATTAGGTTTACAAAATAAACCTATTCGTAATGAAAAAATCTACAAAACACCTTGCCTGCTTATTTACAATTATTTTTACATTGGGTATCAACTCATGTAAAAAAGATACAATCCCTCAAAAAATGTCGGCTGCTTCAACGGAAGTACAGCCACAAGAAATCCTGGCGTGGTACAAGGCCTTTCCGCATTCATCCGAATTACCTCTTTTATGGAACGAAGCCGTAAAAGCGGTTGTTAACGGTCAACCCGTAATCCAGATACCTATAGCAAAGGACGCCGCCTTGTTTTTTACCAAAACCAACGGTATTTTAAATGTATCAGCCTATAAATGGATTACGCCAAACCCTAATGCGTCTATCTTTACCGGAGGTGTCATGATCTACAACTTCAATACCAACTCATTAAGTACAAGAGTATATAAAAACGGACGTCTGGTTAAGTCGGCTGTGTTTGATCCCGAAAAATTACCCCAACCGGTCCCTTTTACCCCACTCTCGCCTACGCTTTTACCGGCTAATGAAAGTAGGTTCACACCGAAAACATTAAGTGGTATTGGCGATTTTTTTGGTTCGATCGCTTGCTTTTTAACAGGAGGGGACTGGTCAAACGTTTTGTTTGGCGATAGCTACTGTGATTATAGCAGTGGCTGGGGATCTGGGGTATTTGGTTTTTTGAGCGATATGCTTGTTGTTCTTTTTGGTAACGGTAGCGGTGGTGGCGGCGGGAGCAGCGGCTCGCCCATGTCAGGGGGAGGAAGCTATGGAGCTGCTGACGGGTCATCAGCGTCGGTAGTTGCCTCGGGCGGTGTAGTGTATGTTGAAGTAAACTCTCCTTGCACTATCAGTGGTGACGCGAGCCCGACAATTGACCCTGCTTCAGGCGGCGGCAGCGGCCCCTGCGTACCCACTACCCAATGGGTGGCAGATGCTAGCCTTTCTTATGACACTTTAGATACTTTTACAGGTGACGAACCAGACGAAGTAGCCGATGACAATAATGGAATTGATACCAGTCCAAAGGCCCATCTATCATCTCAAATTACATTAAATAACGGCCAAGTGGTAAATATAATATTTGTATAATATTTGGGACTACATCATCTGACGGTAAATCAGCCGATCAGGAAGTAAGTGTTTGGTTGATTAATCTATTAGTACAAGGTTTGAATATTGCTTCACAACACAACGTTACAATTACTAGCATTTATATTAAAGCATCAACAAACGGTCATCATTCAGCAACAAGCAATCATTATAAAGGTCTCGCTTTTGATATATCCAGGGTTAACGGAATACCTGCGGTAGTATCAGGAGCTTCGGATGAAATAACCCAACTACAACTGGCGTTTGATCAGTGTGCCAATATAAGGGAAAATTTTGGTCCATATTTTTTACATAAATTTGGGCAAGCATATTCAGCGCCGGCGCATGAAGATCATATCCATATATCTGTAACTCCACAATAAATATGAAAAAGATTATATTTATACTATTAACAATACTATCAGCCAATACTTACGGACAGAAAATATCTGTAACAGAAATAAAGGAAAAGTATCTAAAATCAATACTTTGCGCTGTGGATACTGTCATTTTTAAGAGGAACGATGTTATATCTGTTATTTTATATGAAGTTAGTAACCCTGCAGGCAGTGCGCATCTGTCAGAAACAGATGAGTCGTCAAATAGGTTTTTAATCGCAGTTACAACTGGCGATGAAGTACCGGAACAGCATTTGTTTAGCGTAGGTAATTTCCTCAATCCCAAGATACGGAAATTCGAAAAACTTAAGGATAATAATTACAGCCTTGTTATCGAATATGGCATTTTTAAAGTCCGAAAGACGGCTGCGCTTAAAATTTCATTAAACAATGTTCTTCTTGAAAGTAAATGATGATCATGCATTTGTGCGCCTTTTCCGGCCTGGAAAGGCGCACAAATGCTATTAGTACCAAATCTGCTATTAGAAGGTTAGGAAGTATTCCGCTCTTAGACCCTTGGCGACATGTCGTAAGCTAGAGCGATTAGATTTTAATCTTGTAGTTTTAATAATGAAGCAAATTACGTACTGTATTATAGTATTACTGTCTATCCGATGTACGGGTAATTCTGTTCAGAGGCTCGGATCTGATACTACAAATATTTTGAAAGCCGTTTTGGCTTCAAAACAACTCAATAATAACCTTGTCCCTGAAATATAGACACTGTTTATATTATTAAACCCCAATATTATAATCAATTCTGGCCTGCGAAGGCAAATCGATTTACAATATTCTATATAAAAGACTCAGAGAAAGCACGGATACCAAATAAATATGGGTTAAAAATTGGGGATAAAAGAATACGAATAGGTGTACCAGTTTTTAAAGTCGCGGCTGATACTGCAGAAGTAGTGTTATATAGTTTTAACTTTCATTCGGAAATTACATTCGGCCTGAAAAAGAAAAATAATGAATGGTTGATTTTAACAACTCACAGACTTTTGGAATAAGAAAGTACAGTTCCAACCAATTTACGCTAAGAACAGCGGAAGCGGTGTCGAAGCCGGCAGGCACGCAATGTTTTAGCGGTGCAGTTTATCATTCGCCTGCAAATCAGAAGCAACAGTAAATACCTGTGGCTGTCTGCGCGGGTCGCGTGTTCGCTTTTCGCCCGGCTTCGATCTATGAAAGTTACTTCCCGAAAAGTGCGAAAAATATAACCCCGAAGCATTTACGACCGGCGCTTTAAATGCCAGAATGCCTTTATGCACCACATTCGTTATAGTTTCCGGCTTTTTCTCAATAAAGGTGGATGTGCTTTTTCTGAAATAGTACACCTCCGTCACCGTCCAAATCAATATATAACAACAGGGGATCAGCAAAAAACAAAGCGGAAGCGCCAATGCGGATATTTTTTTTATCGTCTTCACTACGTCCTCAGATTAACCTTATCATAATTTCAACAAAGTTGCACTTTTAATAAGAGCGGTTATACCGTGAAAACACCCAATTTACATGGTGATATTACCGTAAAAATAATAAGCCGGCGGGCGGCGCCAAAAAAATCCATAAAAAAAACTTACCCGTTGAAGCAAAGCTGTTCAACAGATAAGTTTATGTCGGTGGTTAGAGATTGGGGGTTAGAGATTAGAAAAATCGTAATTCAACTAATCTCTGGTCTCTAACCTCTAATCTCCACATCTAAACCCGCGGCTTTTCTTCAGTTCCGGGAGCAGTTGTATTGGTGGTCGTGTTTACCGGCGCATTGTTTTCGCCGTTTTGCGCGTCCTTAAACTCTTTCATACCCTTGCCTAAACCTCTCATTAGTTCAGGTATTTTTTTACCGCCAAAAAACAGCAATAGTGCTATGACGATCAAAAGAATGTGCTGTGGCTCTAAAAGTCCCATGATGTATAATTTAATGTTATGTTTATTAATCCTGTTATGACGAATGTTTATCCGATTCATCCGCCGGTGTGTCCGTATGTGTATACGTACTAACGTGAATATCAGTTTTATGGTCTATATTATTCTCGGTATTATGCTCAATATCTGCATGCTTATCTTCAATAAATATATTATCGCTCACCGGTATCGTGTTTTCGGGTATCCTGCTTTCTACCAGCGGGTCTAAATTTTCGGCGGGATTATTTGGTGCGTCGTGCTGATTAATAGTTATCTGATCGTTTTTCGTCTCCTCTTCCCGTTTTATCTCGAAATTATTGATCTGGGCATTTATTTCGCGCTTTACACCTTCCGAGGCATCTTTAAAGTCGCGTATGCCCTTTCCAAGCCCGCGTGCAATTTCAGGAAGCTTTTCTCCGCCAAAAAGCAACAGTGCGACAAATACGATAATGATCATATCCGACGAAAAAAGATTGCTCAAAAACAAAAGCACTGAAAGATGCATAACAATTTATGAATTGAGGATACAAATATAGACATTTTAAACTATTACATAGTTTAAAACTAATTTGGCGCAAGCCAAATTTTAGGGTTTACAGGGGTTTTTGCCTTATATAACGAAAATGTTAGAATTGCCTCGCCGGTTGATGAATCTGTGGCAACGGTACCCAACGTTTGCTTGGTCCCTATTTTTTGTCCGGGGCTTACGCTAACCGATTTAAGGTTTGAGTAAGCCGTGTAATACTCGCCGTGCTGGATAACAATGAGGTATGTGCCGCTTATAGTTGTAACATTGGTAACCGTGCCGTGAAACACCGACCTTACCGAAGCGCCCGGATTTGTTTTAATATCCCAGCCATAGCTTTCGTTTTTTATTTTTTCGCTGTCGTAATACAGCCCGAAGCCTTGCTTAACCGCTCCATTTGCAACCGGCCATGGCAATTGTCCGCGGTTTTCCAAAAAGTCGTTCGATAATTTGGCCGCCTCGGGGGTAGCATTCAAAACCTCGCTGTCTGACGAGTTTTTGGTGATCGTCCTTGGTTTTGATACCGTTGATTCCCCGTTAACCCCGTTTGCCTTCGCAGCAGCTGCGGCCTTCGCCTCGGCCTTGCGCCTGCTCTCCTCAATATCTCTGGCAATAGCCGCTCTGATTTGCCGCAGGGTTTGCGCTATCTTTCTTTGAACATCTTCCTGCTGCTTCTTCAATTGCTTTTCATGCCTGGAAAGATTAGCTACAACTTCAACTTCATTGTTCCGTTCCTTTCCGAGTGTGGCCTTTTCCTTTACCTGGTCTTTCAGTAAATTATTTTTCTCTTTTTTATTCTTATCCAGCTCAACTATCTTAACATGCAGTTCGGTTTGCGTTTCCTGTATGTACCCGGCCTGGCGTTCGCGGTAGGTGCCTATCTGCTGTAAATATTTTAAGCGTTTGTAGGCCTGGTTAAAGTCGTTCGCGGCAAAAATAAACATCAGCTTATTGTAGGCGCTTTGATTGCGGTAACTAAACAGCACCATGGCCGCATATTCCTTTTTTAACTGGTCAAGCTGGTTTTGCAGGTTATGTACAGTATGGTTGCTCTCTGATATCTGGTTATCCAGGTTACGCACCTGCGAATTGATATTATTGATCTTTTCCTCCCGCAGGTTTATCTGCTCCTTTAAAAGCCTGAGCTGCTTTAAGGTGGTCCTTTTATTGGTGGCTGTTTCCTGGTACTCGCGGTTAAGCTGTTCAAGCTGCTGGGTCAAAACATCACGCTGGTGTTTTAGTTCGCTGCTGCTTTGCGCCTGCGCGACAACTGCAGCAAAAATAAAAAGCAGGAAGAATAACGTTTTTAACTTCATCTATAATAGTTCAAAAATTAACCTGCCGGTGTGTACCTTGCCGGGATACTGAACGCAAAATCCAGTGGTTTGTCAAATTCAATTTTAGTGTAGTGCAAATTAACCTCAATTTTTTTATCTTTTACTATAGACGACATATCAATTTGTGACGGAACGGTAAGGCTGCCCACCGGGGTGAAGGCGCTATTAACTACCTGCAGCGTCTGCCCGGCGTTCGGATTGTTCAAATTGGTTTGGCTGGCTTTCATATCCGGCCCTATTATCATTTTGTATATTAAGCCCCGCAGATCGCCGGTTAGGATCAGCGTACCGCTGGCCGATTGTATATCCGTATGTTCATTCAGCAGCTCGGGTATAGCATTGCCAATCAGCAATGATTCAAGCGTTTTATAATTAACCTGCTCACCGGCAAACTTATTGACATACGAAAATGGTTCCCTTACATATACGCTTTGCAACCGGTTTATAACCAGTATGCTATCAGGCGTAATCAGCGCGCGGGCAACTTCAATACCGGCAATGGCTGTAATAGAAACCCATATTTTTTTGTCGCGCTGTATGCGGATATTCAAGGTAACATCATTACTGCTTCCGCCTATATCCAGTTTGGTTTTAGCTTTGCCCGAGAAGGTATTAAAACTAACCTGCCCGGCCCGTATAGCGTTTAACCGGGCCATTTTATTGTCGGGTGGTTTAGGCGCATTTACAGGCACTGCACGGTTAACGATAATTTGTTTTTTTGCCTTGCAGCCCATCATCGCCAGCAGGCAGCAAATGGTTAATATTTTTACGCAGCGGAATATCTGATACGGGCGGTTATACATAAGCTTATTCAACGTATTTTCTTTCATTTATTTTCCGGTCTAAAAGCGGCGACTGGTCCCCATTTGCCTTTGCTTTCTTCCAATTTTCAACCGCAGCATCAACGTTGCCCAGGTAAAACATAATATCGCCAAAATGCTCCGATTTTACCGCACTCTTATCTTTATCGTCGGCCAGGGCTTTTTCTATCCATGTTTTTGCGCCCTGGTAATCCTTCTGTTTAAACAATATCCACGCATAAGTATCCTCGAACGAGGCGGTATTTGGCAATAGTTCGTTTGAGCGTTTCGACATCCGTGCGGCCTTTTCCAGTTGTTCTCCTCTTACCGATAAATAATAGGCGTAATTATTTAATGTGTAGGCATTATCACCGTTATAACCCAATGATTTATCATAAGCTTCGTCGGAGTTTTTGTTATCCCGCAGGTCATGGTAGCAATCGCCCAATGACGAATAGCTTTGCGATAGCAGTTCCTTGTCCTGGGTTTCAAGCAATGTGGCATTTTTGATATAGCCGATCGCTTTATGATAATCCTTTTTTTGCAGCCACGCTATGCCAACCAAATAATTCATCCACGCCTGGTTCGGGAAAAATGATAAGGCGTTTTCACCGTCGGCTATTGCACCCGCAAGGTCGCCGTCGCCGAGTTCAATCCGCACCAATTGTTCCTGCACTGCATATTCCTGGTTATCGATAGCGGCAGATTTTTTGTACATGGCCTTAGCTTCTTTGAGCTTATTATTTTGCGCCAGCATATCGCCATAGATAGCATAAGCTTTCGCATCGTTGGGATGGGCAACTGTCAGTATCCTGCTCAGCTCAAGCGCGCTGGCTTTTACATTCGGGTCAGGAAACCGTGGTACATAACCTAAAATGATCTTTATCTTCTGCCCGATATCCAGGTCGGGGATCGCAAATGCAAGGGTCAGCTCATTGTAGCTGGATTCGTAGTCTTTTTTGTCCCGGTACAGGTCAGCAAGCGCCAGGTGGATCAAACCATTAGCCGGGTTGATCTTTTCAGCTGCCTGCAACACTTTAAGCGCCTTATCGCTTTGATTATTGGAGTTATAAAGTTCGGCCAGGAACAAATAATATTTTATTTGCAAAGGGTCTGTCGCTATCATCTGCTCAAGCTGCCGGGCAGCGGGATCTACCTTACCTTGTTTCAAATAAATTTTTTGCCGGTTTGCCAGGATGTCGTCAGTCGGGCCGGTCAACTTCTCAAGCTGATCGTAAACCTTTAAAGCATCATCGTATTTTTGCTGAAGAAAATAAACGTTCGCCTTATCAAAATAATAATCGGGCTTATCGGGGTTTATCCTGATCAGTTCGTTAAATACATTTTCGAGCTTGCCAATATCATTGCTTTTTTCGTATGATTCAGCTAATGAAAGCCAGTACCATTCGTTATCGGAATTTACCGTTACTGCCTTCTCAAGTAATGGTAATGCCTCTTCGTTTTTATTTTGCGCTTTTTTGATCACGGCCAATTCGTAAAGCGCGGCATCATTAGCCGGATCTGTTTGCAGTACCCGGTCAAATAATTCGGCCGCCAGCGGCAAATTTTCAACCGTCTTTTCGCGCAGTCCCTTAAAGAAAAGCTCCTTAACCATAGCGCTGTCCATATTCGTCATTGGCCGGCCGGCAACGATAATGGCAGAGCGCGCTTCGGTCTTTTTTTTGCTTTGCGCGACACCCGGGAGGGCAAAAAAGAACATGCAAAAGCCAAGAATCAATACAGGTAATACCCCTATAAAGTTCTTTAACTTAACAAATGTTAGTCCTCTATTTTTCATTATTATTTGCCTTGCTCCCTTAGTCGTCCTGATTCCTGGTTCTTGCTTCCTCACTCCAGCCTCACACTTTTGACTTTACCTCGTCCCTGTATGACCATAACCACCCGCGCCGCGCATGGTTTCATTTAATATTTCAACTTCCTGCCAGTTTACCTTTTCGTGACGGGCAACTATCATTTGTGCTATCCTGTCGCCATTTTTGATCTCAAAATCCTGGTCCGAAAAATTGATGAGCAATACCTTGATCTCGCCCCTGTAATCGGCATCAATAGTGCCCGGCGAATTTACAATGCCAATCCCATATTTAAACGCCAGGCCGCTCCTTGGGCGTATCTGTGCCTCAAATCCCTCGGGCAGTTCAATGAACAAACCGGTCGGCAACAGTTTGCGTTCCATCGGTTTCAACACGACGGTTTCTTCAACATCCGCGCGCAAGTCCATCCCGGCGGAATGCGTGGTTTCATAAGCCGGCAGGCTGTTTTTTGATTTATTGATGATCCTGATCGTCATGGTTTAATAAATGTTGCTTTTAAATCTTTCCACTCAAAATAAAGTGCCGCACCTGCAAATAAAACCAAAAGCGCGTTGCCCGCAAATATATTCCGCTTAAATATACTGAATGACAAATAAACGATTGCGGCCGACGAAATGATATACGCCAGGTTCTTTTTAAGATTGTATGGGATAGGATAATTTTTTTGTCCCCATGCATAGGATAGTACCATCATGGTGGCATAGGCGATCAGTGATATCCAGGCTGATGCCATGTAGCTATACCTGGGTATAAACAGCACATTCAATATAATGGTAAGTATGGCACCCACGCCCGAAATATATAGGCCGTATTTTGTTTGGTCGGATAGTTTGTACCACACTGACAAATTCATGTAAATACCGAGGCTTACATAGCCGAAAAGTAAAGGGGGTACCACCGGCAACCCTACCCAGTAGCTTTTATTTGAAATAAAATATTTAAGTATCTCAATATTCGCAATTAAGCCAATAAATATGGCGCAAATGGCAATCACAAAATAATCCATGATTCGCGCATAGGTATGGCCTGCATTTTTATTTTTGGCATGACTGAAGAAAAATGGCTCAGCTCCCAAACGGAAAGCCTGTACAAAAATGCTCAGGAATAACGACAGTTTTGCGCAAGCGCCATAAACACCCACTTCATGCAAACTTATCCCTTGCGGCAATAATTTTCCAAGCAATAACTTGTCAAGGTTTTCGTTTACGATAAACGACAGATTGGCTATTAGCACCGGCCAGCTATACGCGTACATTTCGGATAGCATTTTCTTATCAAAATCAAATCTTATTTTCAGAAATTCGGGCAGCAACAATAGTAATGTTATTACACTTGCTATCAGGTTCGAAACAAATACATACCCCACCCATCCTTTTGTAAACCAGTGGCTGAGCCACACTGATCCGGTTAAATGATGATTGATCCAATAAGGTATTAACCAAATAAAAATAAGATTAAGGGAAATGAAAATAATAACATTTATAAATTTTATGATGCCGTACCTGCCCGGCTTACCCTCAGCACGGATCTTCGCAAACGGTATTACGCACCATGCGTCAATGACCAATATGGCTATAAAATAATCGATGTATGTTATAAAATCTTTGTGAGAGGTTCCTTTACCAACGTCAATAAAATTCGCTATATGGCCTATGAAGGGTAGCGTAAGCAGTAAAAAAATAAGCGTGATTGAGAATACCGAAGCGAAGGCGTTATTATAAACTTTTCTTTGATTGTCGCTATGCTTGTTGAGGTACCTGAAAAAGGTAGTTTCCATTCCAAATGCCATTACTGCATTTAAAATAGAGGCCCAGCTAAACATGGTTGTCAGCACACCATACACTCCGGTTGAATAAGAGTAAGTATAAACCGGTGTCAGAAAAAAGTTAAGCACCCTGCCGGCGATCGTACTTAAACCATATATGGCTGTTTGCCCGGCAAATTTTTTAGCGGTCGACAATGATTGATGGAAATTAGTTTGAAGGATTATTTAAGACCTTTTGCGATATCAAAATTACGATAGTTTTTTAATTCGCCGTCATGGCTTTCAACAGAAGTTACTTTGGCGTGCTCCGGGCCCTCGCGGCACCACTCCAGGAACATATCCAGCAGCATCTGGTCGCCCTCGGCTGCTATTGAAACGTCACCGCCGGCGTCGTTTCTAACATAGCCCTTTATGCCCAGCTGGTCGGCGACCGCCTTGGTCGAAGCCCTGAAAAATACGCCCTGCACTTTACCTTTTACTACAATATCGAGGTGTTTCATAATTGTTGTTATGTTGGAAGGTTGTAACGTTGAAATGTTAAAATTTTCGTAGGTAAAACGCTTTCAAAATTACTACAACTTTGCAAACCGCCAACCTTGAAACATTACAACCTTCCAACATTTCAACAAATCTCACACCAACCGCTTCACTTTGCTTTCAGGAGTAAGCCTTAAGCCGTCAAGGCCGGTTATGAGGTTTAGGCCGGGGGTCATACCTGCCTGCAGCGAGCCCTTCTCGTCAGCAATATCAAAATATTTGGCGCCGTTGAGGCTGGCCCACTCAATTAGCTGCGTGGTGGTTAGCACCGGATATTTTTGCTGCAGTCCACACATCTCGCCCAGGATAGATAGCTCATTATTCGAGGCCAGGCTGTCGGTGCCAAGCGTAATATTATATCCCTGGCCTAAAAATAATTCCACTTTGGGCACAATATCTTCGATATACAAATTCGCATTGGGGCAAAAGCACCAGTGTATATCGCGGTCGAACCGTTTTAAAAAGTAAATATCCTTTAAGTTGGTGAAGGTATTATGCACCAGCAGTATTTTCTGCTTATTGGTTAATAAAGGGATCATTGACTGCAGGGAGTTGCGCGCCTGAGGTTTAAAGTGGCTGATATCTATACCGAAATCGGCGTATAGGTCGTTAAAGTCGCCCAGTTTATACCTGTAAAACTTATTTTCTTCCTCACTCTCCTGGTTATGAATACTGATCAGGTTCGGCCGGTCCTCGCTATAATTTTTTATTAATTTAAACAGTTCCTTCGACACCGAGTAAGGTGCATGCGGCGTTATGGAACACGGCGACGGCTTAAATTCATTCAACAAATTCAAAGCCCGTTCAAATACCTCTTTCGCTTGCGCCGGCACGAAGCCAAATGATTCAATAAAGCTATGATAGTATAAACTGCTCCTGGCTTTAACCGGGATAGTAATATTTGTATTAACAATATCGCCGACGGCAACAATACCGTTTTCGTACATGGCTGAGTCAGCTTCCGCAGCAGCGTCAAGTATTTCAGCGTTATCTGCCTTCCTGGTCTTTTGAATTTCTTTTATGAAATTGACAAGCCCCTTTCGCGGTTCAATCTTACCTTTCAGGTGCGAAAGCTCCAGGTGGCAGTGGGTATTGACAAATCCGGGACAAATAATTCCGCTAAGCTTTTTAACAGGAATATTATCGGGTTCAGATGAGGTGCCCGGATCGGTTACTGAAACAATTCTACCTGAATCATCTACGGTAACAATTCCATTTTTTATTGGATCGGCACAAACGGGGTATACGTAATCGGCTTTAAAACTTTTCATTAGTATAAATTATACTATAATATCAGCTAACATAGACCAACCCATTATAATATAACTTTAATACTATAAGGTTGTTTTTTCTAAAATATAAAATTTTTTTCTTTTAAAACATAGTTTTTTTAATTCCGTAACTTTGCACCGTGAATCCCTCTAACGATAAAATTGATATCCGCAGTCTTTCCCTGGAAGCCATGCAGGAGCAATTTGCCAGCAGGCTCGCCGAAGGCAAGAGCTTTAGGGCTAAACAAGTGTATGAATGGCTTTGGAAAAAGTCCTGTTTCTCATTCGGAGAAATGAGCAACCTGCCAAAAGAATTCCGTAACAAGCTTGATGAAAACTTTGTCATCAATCATGTTCAAATTCACAACTCCCAGTTTAGCGCGGATAAAACTATAAAAAATTCTTTTATTCTGCATGATACTCACTTAATTGAGGGTGTTTTAATACCAACGCCGGGGCGGATGACCGCCTGTGTGTCATCCCAGGTGGGTTGCAGCCTCACATGTAAATTTTGTGCGACAGGTTATATGGAACGCAAACGTAACCTGAATGCCGATGAAATTTATGACCAGGTGGTGCTGATTGACAGGCAGGCGCGGGAGAACTATGGGATACCCCTCTCGAACATTGTGTACATGGGCATGGGCGAACCGCTGCTTAATTACAAGAGCGTACTGGAATCGGTTGATAAGCTGACATCAGAAGACGGGCTTAACATGGCCGCGAAACGTATTACGGTTTCAACTGCCGGTATAGCCAAAATGATAAAAAAACTGGGCGACGACCAGGTGAAGTTTAATCTCGCGTTATCATTACATGCCGCCAATGATGAAAAGCGGAATACCATTATGCCTATCAATGAGCAAAACTCGTTAAAGGCACTCGCCGAAGCATTAAAATATTATTACGCGAAAACAAAAAACCCGGTAACCTACGAATACATTGTTTTTGACGGGTTTAACGATACGCTGAAGGACGCGGAAGAATTGGCCCGTTTTTGCAAGCACCTGCCCTGCAAAGTAAATATCATAGAATATAATCCTATAGCATTTGCCAGCTTCATCAACGCCGGCGAAGATAAGATCGAGGCATTTGCCGAACACTTGCGCAAACAGGGCATTAATACCAACATCCGCCGCAGCCGCGGTAAAGATATCGACGCTGCCTGCGGCCAGCTGGCGATAAAGGAAAAAGAAAAAGTTTCGGTATAATAAAAATCTCAGCTAAATTCATCGCATGAAAATGCGGCAAGGATATTTAGTTGATTTTGTTTCCTTACTATTCCCCGAGCTTTGTGCGGCATGCGGCGAAAGCCTGATGGCCAATGAACAACTCATCTGTACCACTTGTCTTTATAATTTACCATTCACAAATTTTCACCAGCAATCCGATAATATTGTAGCACAGCAATTTTGGGGAAAGATTAAACTTGAAAGCGCTTATGCCCTGTATTATTTCACCAAAGGCGGTAAGATACAGAACTTAATGCACCAGTTTAAATACAAAGGCATGCACCAGCTGGGTAATTTGTTGGGTAATATTGCCGGTGAGCAGCTCAACAAAAATGATATTTTTAAAACTGTGGACGTGATCGTGCCGGTTCCGCTGCATAAAAAAAGGCTGCGCCAGCGTGGCTATAATCAAAGTGCCTGTTTTGCAGAAGGCCTCGCACAAAAATTAAATGCGACTGTTGCAGATAACAACCTCGTGCGCGTATCAGTAACCGAAACACAAACGCATAAATCGCGGTTTGCGAGGTTCGAAAATATGCAGGATGTTTTTGTGGTTAAAAACCCGGAAATGTTAGCGGGCAGGCATGTTTTATTGGTGGATGATATCATCACCACTGGCTCAACCCTCGAGGCCTGCGGCACACAATTGCTTAAGGTTGATGGCTTGAAATTAAGCATCGCCACTATCGCTTACGCGACCGCTGATTCTTAATGATTATTGGATTTCGCTGATTTAATTACGAGCAGGTGGATAAACATTAACGACAGATAAAAGCCTTTCAGCTTTCACCTAACTTTTCAGCTTTTCTCGACCTTTTGAAAATGGCTTAACTTCTCAAATAAATCTTTACGGTCAAAAGGCTTTATAATATAATCCATTCCAGCATCATCGATCTGGCTTCGTTCATTGGTAAGCATTGAGGCTGTAAGCGCTATTATAGGCAATTGCTGAAAATATGGGTCGCTCTTGCTGCGTAAGATATGCGTAGCCTCTATACCACCCATTTCGGGCATATGGATATCCATTAATACAACATCGTAATCACGGTTGCCCTCTATTTTTTCAATGGCTTCCAATCCATTTTCTGCGAAATCAATGGTGGCGCCCCATTTTGACAGAACCTTATTAATGAGCAACCTGTTTATTTGATTATCATCAACAACAAGCACATGTATATTTAATCCCTCTTCCACGTTATTTATATAAAATTATTTATCTCCCCGTTAACGTATTTCAACATTAAATAGTTATATGGTGAATGTTATGATCGCTAAACGATATAACATCACAAAAAGTTGCTTGTTTATGAAATATGATTTAAAGTTATGCACAAAGGCCACGCTAATCCTTGTATAAAGGATATTCCTCCATTAACTTATGAACCTTTTTCCTAACCTTTTTCAATACATCTTCATTCTCGGGATCATTGATCACTGCATCTATCAGGTCAACAATATGGTCCATCTGCTTTTCTTTGAGGCCGCGCGTAGTGATCGCGGCGGTACCCACCCTGATGCCAGAAGTGACGAAAGGTGATTTATCGTCATAAGGTACCATGTTTTTATTCACGGTAATATCGGCAGCAACCAATGCGTTTTCAGCAGCCTTGCCGGTGATATTTTTATTCCGCAGGTCAATTAATATCAAATGGTTATCTGTTCCGCCCGAAACAATTTCGTAGCCGCGACTGGTGAAGGCCTCGGCCATTGCCGCGCCATTTTTTTTAACCTGCAAAATATATTTCATATACTCATCCGTTAAAGCTTCGCCGAATGCGATCGCCTTAGCGGCTATGATATGCTCCAGCGGGCCGCCCTGCGTACCGGGGAACACCGCCATATCCAAAACAGCCGACATCATTTTTATCTCGCCTTTCGGTGTTTTCTGGCCAAACGGGTTTTCAAAATCCTTCCCTAACAATATCATCCCGCCACGCGGGCCGCGCAGTGTTTTATGCGTTGTTGTCGTAACGATATGGCAATGCGGCATCGGGTCATTTAACAAACCACGGGCAATAAGGCCCGCCGGGTGCGAAATGTCGGCCAGCACCAAAGCGTCAACTTCGTCGGCAACCTTGCGTATAAATTCATAATCCCAATCGCGCGAATACGCCGAAGCGCCGCAAATGATCATTTTAGGCTTTTCTTTTAAGGCTACCTTTTTAAGCTGGTCGTAATCAACCAGGCCGGTTTCCTTCTTTACCCCGTAAAAATGAGGCTCGTACAATTTTCCTGAAAAATTGACCGGTGACCCATGTGTTAAATGGCCGCCGTGAGACAAATCGAAGCCCAAAATTTTATCGCCGGGTTTCAAACAGCCCAGCATAACCGCAGCATTAGCCTGCGCACCCGAGTGCGGCTGCACGTTAGCCCACTCGGCGTTAAACAGTTGCTTAGCCCGTTCTATAGCTATTGTTTCAATTTCGTCAACCACCTCACAGCCGCCGTAATAGCGCTTGCCTGGTAATCCTTCGGCGTACTTGTTTGTAGCAACAGATCCTGCTGCCTCCATTACCTGCCGGCTAACAAAATTTTCGGATGCGATCAGTTCAATGCCTTCTTCCTGGCGCTGCTGCTCTTCATCCAATAGCTTAAAAATTAATTTGTCTCTTTTCATAAAACTTGTAAACGGCGCAAATGTAGGAATTTAGATGTGAGATATGAGATTTGAGATATGAGATATTTTTTTTGGCAAAATAAAAACCAACGTTAATTGAGTACTTTTCGATCTCATATCTCACATCTCAAATCTATTTCGCCGATATCCTAAAATTATTATACCCCAACCCAACCTGTATGGCAATGATCTCCTGCTGCAGCATTTCGAGCACCGCTAAAAAATTATAAACAAAATGCACCTTGTTCTCCGATTGGCCGACGATAGCTTTAAAATCCATCATTTTATTGATCTTCAGCAATTCACTTATGGCTTTCTTTTGCTGTTCAATAGTATAAGGGTATTGAGTTACGGTATGGGTGACTTCCTCGCTCCTGTCAAGGAAACGCTTCATCATCCTTTCATAAACCATCATTAACTTATACAAACTAAGTTCCGACAGCTCTTCGCCGGGTACCGGCACCGTGTCGGCCTGCTCAATGTCGAACCTTATATTCCCGCGCTTTTCTTGTTTAAATCGTTCGTCCTCCAAAGGCAAAAGTTCAACGCATATCTCTTTGAACTTTTTATACTCGATAAGTTTCCTGATCAGTTCTTCTTTCGTGTCCGCTTCGTTCCCATCATTTTCTGATTCATAGCGGGGCAGCAGCATCTTTGCCTTAATGCGCATCAGCGTAGCCGCCACGAATATAAACTCGCTGGCAATCTCCATGTTCAGGCTCGCCATTTGATGAAGATAGTCCAGGAAATCGTCGGTAATACGGGCAATTGGGATGTCGTGAATCTCCAGTTCGTCCCTTTCAATAAAAAAAAGCAGCAGATCAAAGGGGCCTTCAAACTGCGGTAATTTTATTTCGAAATTTTCTTCTGACATCAGCGCCCAAAAATAAAGGTTAAAAGATTGAAAGTGTTGTAAATGTGTAAATATTATTACTGAATAGGCGTTGACTATGCGTGTAATATCTGACAAAAAATAAACTAAAGCGGTAAATTATTAAAAACGTTTATCATATTTTTACGAATAAAATACCGTCTTTTGTAATTAAAATCATCTAATAATGCCAATGCAGGTACCGGCCGGAAACTTATTGGAAAAAATAAATTATCCCTCTGATCTAAAGAAACTTAGGGTTGATGAACTAAAACAGGTATGCCAGGAACTGCGCCAATACATTATTGACGTGGTTTCGGTAAATGGGGGGCATTTTGCAGCCAGCCTGGGCGTGGTTGAACTAACCGTTGCATTGCAATATATTTTAAACACGCCCTACGACCAACTGGTTTGGGATGTAGGGCACCAGGCGTATGGCCATAAAATACTTACCGGCCGCCGGGAATCTTTTCATACCAATCGCATCTACAAGGGTATAAGCGGTTTCCCTAAACGTTCGGAAAGCGAATATGACACCTTTGGCGTCGGTCACTCTTCCACTTCCATTTCGGCAGCTTTGGGGATGGCCGTGGCCTCACAATATAAAGGTGAAACCGACAGGCAACATGTGGCTGTGATCGGCGATGGCGCCATGACTGCGGGTATTTCGTTTGAAGCCCTCAACCATGCCGGTATCGAAAATACCAACCTGCTGGTGATCCTGAATGACAACAACATGTCGATCGACCCCAATGTTGGTGCGCTGAAAGAGTATTTAACAGACATCACTACCTCGAAACAATACAACCGTTTCCGGGACGATATTGCGCATATCCTGGCAAAATTATCGACCATTGGGCCGGATGCTTACCGGATAGCACAGAAGATCGAAAAAAGTATTAAAGGTACACTGCTTAAAAAGAGCAACTTTTTTGAAGCGCTTAATTTCAGGTATTTTGGCCCTATTGATGGTCATGATGTGGAACACCTGGTAGGTGTATTACGCGACCTGCGCAATATCCCGGGGCCTAAGCTGCTTCATTGCGTTACCGTAAAAGGCAAGGGATATGCCCTGGCCGAAAAAGACCAGACCAAATGGCATGCGCCCGGTTTGTTTGATAAAATAACCGGCGAGATCAGGAAAACCAAACAGGAAAAACCGCAGCCTCCGAAATATCAGGATGTCTTCGGGCATACCATTATTGAACTGGCTGAGCAAAATCCTAAAATAATGGGCATCACACCGGCTATGCCGTCGGGTTGTTCCCTTAATTTGATGATGAAGGCCATGCCTAACCGCGCCTTTGATGTGGGTATTGCCGAGCAGCATGCTGTAACATTCTCGGCAGGGTTGGCAACGCAAGGCCTGGTACCTTTCTGCAATATTTATTCGAGCTTTATGCAACGGGCTTATGACCAGGTTATACACGATGTAGCCATACAAAACCTGAACGTGGTTTTTTGCCTCGACAGGGCCGGCATAGCCGGCGCCGATGGCGCAACACATCATGGCGCGTACGACCTGGCCTATATGCGGTGCGTACCTAACATGACGGTATCTGCGCCGATGAACGAAGAGGAATTACGCAACCTGATGTTTACCGCTCAGCAGGACGATATGGGGCCGTTTACTATAAGATATCCGCGCGGTACAGGGGTTATGGTCGACTGGCAGCGCCCGATGAAAGCGATTAAAGTAGGTAAGGGCCGCAAGATTTGCGATGGTGAAGATGTTGCCATTTTATCAATAGGCCATGTGGGGAACCAGGTAGTTATGGCAACTGCCGAATTGAATGCCGAAGGCTATTATCCCGCACACTACGATCTGCGCTTTGTAAAGCCGCTGGATGAAGTCCTGTTGCATGAGGTGTGTAAGAAATTCAGCAAGATCATAACAGTTGAGGATGGCTGCCTGGAAGGCGGGATGGGAAGTGCTGTTTTAGAATTTATGGCCGACAACAATTACCATGCACAGGTTATCCGTTTAGGCATACCCGACCGTGTAGTCGAACACGGAGAACAACCCGAGCTTTGGGCTGAATGCGGTTACGACGCCGAAAACATAGCAGCCCGGGTTAAACACATCGGCATCAAACAGAGTAAGCATATTATTGCGTCTTAGATGTGCAAATTTCAAATGTGCAGATGTGCAGATTATTTTTGATTTAACGGGGAGTTAACTTTAATATCAATATCACAACCACACCTCAATCAGCATCGTCATTTTTTTTAACATTCGCATATTTGCAATCTGTGCCTCAATCATCCGCACATTTGAAATTTGCACATCTGCACATCAAATCATCTGCACATTTGCACATCTGCACATTAATGCGTTTTATAACTGGCAATATCTGTATACAAGTTCCGGAATGAACTTCTGAGGCCAAGGGTGATCATCGCGGTTTTATCATTAAACTGCGCATTCTTTTCATCCCGTATTATCCCGCCCAGTTCTATTCTTAAATTATATTTGGGATTAAGCAGATAAGCTATCTTGCCTTCCACGTAAATCATATTGGTGGTTAACCCCTGCCCCATGTAATTGCCATAAGCTTTTGCCGCGTTGGTGTAAATCTGGAAAATATCCTTCCCGTAGTTTAGCCCGTTGATATCCAACCCGTAGTGCCCGTAATCGGCTTCCCCGCTAAAATCAAATCGTTTGTACGAATAATTCAACAATCCCACCACTTCCCGGAAATTAGCGCCCCAGGGATGTGCAAGGGGCTCGCTGTTGTTCGAATAATTCTCAATCGCCGACCGTGCCGAATAAGTATAAGGTTTAGCATTATTGGTTTCGACCAGGAAGTTCAGGTTTTTAATGGTAAACAAATTAGTCCCCCTGAAACCAAGCTGGTAGCCATATTTATTGGTGGACGCCCCATCGCTGGAAAAGAAATCCTTCGACACAAACTCATTTAGTATGAATTGGCCATAAGCTGTTACGCCGTCGCTTATCTTGTATTTACCTGTAGCTCCAAGCAACGATTTATCGGGGTCGCCGCTCGAATTATTTATGGGTTTCATAAAAATGAGCGGGTTTATATAATTAAAATCAAAAGGCCGTTTTTGCCCGTTATCATCAGTAAAATACCCGATCACATTATCAAAGAAACCAAGCGATAACCGGTTGCTCACGTTCCAGTCGAGATAGTGAAAAACGCCGAATTTTTTCCGGAAGACGCCATATTGGGAGGTCACCGCCGGGTCATTCATATCGGCCCACATGGCCATATACCTTACATTGCCCAGCGTGCCGGTAAGCTTAAAAAAAAGATAGGGTGACGAATAATCCGACAAAAGCATCGACCGGTATCCATCGCCAATAAACGTTTTATCACGTCCGGCAGAGATATTTAAATACTTTACAGGGGTGTACGATACGACAGCAGTTATATACGACCAGTCGTAACCATTGGTACGATACGTTTTAGCGTAAGCCTGTCCCGGCACAATGCCAACCTGGTTGATATAAGTCGACATATAATCAGGCAGCACGGCGCTGCTTTGATAGCCGGTAACATTATAATAAAATTTATTGCCAACCGTGCCCCCAACCTGTAAGCCGAGTGAAGTGGTACTGGTGGTTAACTGCCCCGAAAAATCCCGGCCAACGGTAAGATCAGGCAGCAGATCGGCGTAAAAAGTCGAGCCCGGGTTTTTCATGTCGACCAGGTGCTCATTAAATAATTTCCGGTAGCCCCAGCTATGCTGTTTATCATCCGATCCATAATTCATCAATGAATCGTACCTGCGCTTTAATAGGGAATCGTCAGCAAAAAAAGGTTTTAAGGAAGTATGCTCCCGGGTTTTGGTTGAGTAAGCATCCGGATTCAGCTTTTGATAAAACTGGTATGAATAAGGCTGGTATACCGACTGTGAATGGGCGGCGCCAACCATCGTAAATAACAAAAGTAAGCTGAGATATATTTTCTTCATAAATGTAAATGAATCGTAACGGGGATCACTCAAAATAGTTAAGGGTTTTAAATCCGCCCTTTCTTAAATGATCATCCTTTTTTACCAGGTTCAGATCGGACTTTACCATGTCGCTCACCAAAGCCTGCAAGTCGTATTTTGGTGTCCAGCCCAGCTTCTCCTTTGCCTTCGTGGCATCACCTATCAGCAGTTCCACTTCAGTCGGCCTGAAATAAGCAGCATCTACTTTTACCACCGTTTGACCAAACTTCAAAGCATTAGCTGCCAATCCCAGCCCTTCGATTTTCTGCTGGTCGATATCGATAATTACGCCGCGCTCGTTTTCGTCTTTGCCGCTAAATTCAACTTCAATACCCAATTCGTTAAACGACATTTTTATAAAATCCCTTACGGTAGTGGTTACCCCTGTGGCTATAACAAAGTCTTCAGGCTTGTCCTGCTGCAGCATCAGCCACATAGCTTCTATATAATCCTTTGCATGGCCCCAATCCCGCTGCGCGGATAAATTACCTACGTAAAGGCAATCCTGCAATCCCATCGCAATCCGCGAGGCCGCTGTTGTAATTTTCCGTGTAACAAACGTTTCGCCTCTTACCGGGCTTTCATGATTAAATAAAATGCCGTTACAAGCATACATATTATAGGCTTCGCGGTAATTCACAATTATCCAATAACCGTACAATTTGGCTACCGCGTACGGCGACCTCGGGTAAAACGGCGTCCGTTCGCTTTGCGGCACTTCCTGTACCAGGCCGTATAGTTCAGAAGTGGAAGCCTGGTAAATGCGTGTTTTTTGCGTAAGGCCCAGCAGCCTAACGGCTTCGAGTATGCGTAACGTGCCAATCCCATCGGTGTTGGCCGTATATTCAGGCGTATCAAAACTTACTTTTACGTGGCTTTGGGCGCCTAAATTATATATTTCATCAGGCTGTATTTCCTGCACGAGCCTGATCAGGTTGGCAGAATCGGTGAGGTCACCATAGTGTAGCCTGAATTTAACATCCGGAGCGTGCGGGTCACGGTACAAGTGGTCGATACGATCAGTGTTAAACGAAGACGACCTTCGCTTCACGCCATGCACTTCGTAACCTTTCTTCAATAAAAATTCCGCTAAATATGCGCCGTCCTGGCCGGTAACCCCTGTTATTAGAGCTGTTTTCATAATAAATTCGCTTATCGTACCAGTATGCAATATTATCCAATTTAATTGTAAAACCGCGCAATAAGACCACGCCCAGTCTATTTTTCATTAAGACTCTTGACTTAAGACTCCGGACTTAAGACTTTTTCCCAACTTTTCCTGAATTAATAGTAATTTGACCGCCGTTAATAATTTGTTCAAATGAAAAAATTACCCCTATTCGTACTTACATTCTTTTTTATAACTGCTGCTTTCGCCCAGGAGGGACAAAAGGCTATTTTTTACCTGGTATCGTTCCCCAATGCCGCTCATCACGAGGCGGAAATTAAGATGACTATCCCCCAATCTCCCTCACGCGACTTTCGTGTGCGCATGAGCCGGTCTTCAGCAGGGCGTTATGCAACCCACGAGTTTGGTAAAAATATATATAATGTTAAAGCTAAAGATGTTAACGGGAACCCGCTGCCGCTCAAACAAATTGAAGGCGATGTGTATGAAGTTGGCGAGCATACCGAAACAGTGATCATAACTTATACGCTTTTCGGCAACTGGACCGACGGCACTTATGCCAGCATTGACGACAGCCACGCGCACCTGAACATGCCAGCCGCGTTTATGTGGGTGCCCGGGCTGGAAAAACGCCCGCTTAAATTCGAGTTTGACGACCTTGATAAATACGGCTGGAAGGTTGCCACCCAGCTAAAACCCGAAGGGGCCAATATTTACAGCGCGCCCGATTTGCAATATATGATGGACAGCCCCACCGAACTGTCGAATTTTAGGGAAACAAGCTGGGACGTGATAAATACTGATGGCAAAAAGGAGAAGATCAGCCTAACTGTCCATTCCGATGACAGCCAGCTGGTGATTGATAATTTTGGTAAAATGGTACAAAAAATGGTGCTGGAGGAAAAAGCAGTATTTGGCGAACTGCCGGCGTATGATTATGGCCAATACACTTTCCTGGATGATGTTTACCCGACCACATCGGGCGATGGTATGGAACACCGCAACTCAACCTGCATTGTACAGCCTGCAAATAAAGTGGAAGGCAATGAAGTTCGTTTGCTAAGCACATTTTCGCACGAATATTTTCACAGCTGGAACGTAAAGCGCATACGCCCTAAATCATTGGAACCGTTTAATTTCGAACATGCCAACATGAGCAGCGAGCTTTGGTTTGCCGAGGGTTTTACCCAGTATTACGGCGAGCTGCTGCTGGAGCGCTCAGGCTTTCACACGGTGGATGACTACACACGCATCATTTCGGGGCTGGTAAATGCCGCACTGAACACACCCGGGGCGGCAAAATACACCCCTGTACAGGCAAGCAACCATGCTGTATTTGCAGATGCAGGCGTTTCGATCGATCCGAACAATGACAATAACATTTTCACGAGCTACTACTATTACGGCGGAGCAACCGCCCTGGCGCTCGATCTGCGGCTGCGCAGCGAATTTAACCTGACACTGGACGACTACATGCGCGAAGTATGGCTGGCACGTGGCAAAGTTATGAAACCCTACACCGTCCCGGACCTGCAGAACGACCTGGCAAAACTCACCAAAAACCCCAAATTCGCAGCCGATTTTTTTAACAGGTACATTTTCGGGACCGATAAAAACAATTATGAGGCCTTACTGGCAAAGGCAGGCCTGGTATTGCGCAAGGCACAAGCAGGTAAAGCATGGGCAGGGCCGTTGTCCACTATGCCCGGCAGGGGCAGATCCGGACAGGCGCGCACAAACGGAACTGAAGGCCTCGCCATTCAATCAAGCACCATAATAGGTACGCCCATTTATAAAGCCGGGTTAGATGCAGGCGACATTATTCTGAAAGCCGATGGAAAAAACGTCAAAGATGAGCAGGCCTTTAACGATGTAGTAGATGGCAAAAAACCGGGAGATAAAATCGCGGTCAGCTATAGAAACCGCACCGGCAACCACGAAACAACCGTAACCCTGGAAGAGAACCCATACTTTGAGGTGATTACCAATGAAAAGGTAGGGAAAGCTTTATCTAAGGACGAGGAAACTTTTCGCAACAATTGGCTGTCATCAAAAATCAAATAATAAAAATGAAAAAAATATTTGCAGCGGCGGCTTTACTTGCAATATCGTTTTACACCTTCGGACAAGAAGTAAATAAACTCATCAAACAGGATGATGTAGAGCGGATTATTAAAACCCTATCAGCAGATGATATGCAGGGGCGCGCCACGTTTACGCCCGGCATTGAAAAGGCCGCACAATTTATTGAGAGCGAGTATAAAAATATAGGGTTAAAACCTTTGGAAGGCAACCCCAGCTACCGTCAAAACTTTACTATGACCCGCGTAACCGCTGTAAAAACATTGGCTAGCATCAACGGCAAGGTCATTTCACCCGACAGCGTATTTGCCAGCACGAGCGCGGCCTCGCTCGAATGGACCAATAACAGCGATGTGCAAATTGTTAAGCTTAGCGCCGATAAGAATTTCCGCACGGAGTATACGGGCTATTTACAGAGCGGCAAAAAAATGCTCATCCTGGTCGACCCGCAGTTTGCTGCTATCTTTAAAATGTTAAAAGACCGTTCCCGCAATGGAAATGTAACTAATAAAGTCAATGACGACCAGGCACTGGTTTTTGTACTGGGCAAACATGACGACATTAAATCCTTCGACGTTAGCTATACCGGAAAAAAAGAGGAACTGCCATTGTTTAACATAGCCGGCATTATTCCCGGTAAAACCAAACCAAATGAGTATGTCATTTTCTCGGGGCATTACGACCATTTGGGCATATTGAAACCCGTACAGGGCGACAGCATTGCCAATGGCGCCGATGACGACGCCTCGGGCACGACAGCCGTAATTGAGCTGGCCCGGTATTTCAAAAAACTGCATAACAACGCCCGAACGCTGATTTTTGTAGCCTTTACAGCCGAAGAGATCGGCGGATTCGGATCGCAGCATTTCGCGAAAATCGTTGATCCCGATAAAGTGGCAGCCATGTTTAATATCGAGATGATCGGCAAAGCGTCCAAATTCGGCGGGAATTCCGCCTTCATTACCGGCTTTGAGCGGTCGGATTTCGGTACCATCCTCCAAAAAAACCTCGAAGGCACCGCGTTTAAGTTTTATCCCGACCCTTACCCGCAGCAAAACCTGTTTTATCGCAGCGATAACGCGTCGCTGGCCGCAATCGGCGTCCCGGCGCATACCATATCAACTGACCAGATAGATATTGATAAATATTACCATACTGTTAAAGATGAACTAAGCACACTTGATGTGGCGAATATAACATCGACCATCAGAGCTATCGCGCTAAGCTCACGGGGTATCGTCTCGGGAGCGGATACGCCTAAAAGGGTGGCGAAGCGGGACAGGTAATAGGTTATCGGCCTCCATACTATTATAAGTATTGTCCAATATTTCGCCTGAATTCAATAACTTTATGCAAAGTTATTTTTTTTATCGTTTGAAAATTCAATCCATTTTATTTGTATTATTGTTACTGGTGAACGATTTAAGTAAATTTAAAACAACTTTATAGCGGCGGTTTCGTAAACATGGTCGGAATTAAGAAATTAATCAAACATTAAAAAATAAACTATATCCCCCTGGTAAATTTAACTTGAAAACTTATGTTTAAATCTCAATCCTTTTCCAGCTTAATTGAGGCGAATAATGCCAATTTGGCTAACACCTCCAATGAATTAATAAACGGCCTGAAGATACTGCATGACAATCAGTGGTATACCTGCGGCAACCTGTCATTAAGCGAAGGCGAATTCCCCCACAAAGCCATTAATTCTTCACCCGACGACCTGGATTATCAGTTACTAATGAACGCGGCGCTTTTGCTGGCCAGCGATAAAGTGGACCAGCCCATTACAGTAACAGTTGGCTTTCCTTATGGTACCTATCACATATATAAAGATAAAGCTGTGCAGTATTTAAAACGTTCGCACCGGGTTGAGTATGATGCATCGGTGTTCAGCAACGGTGCTAAAAAAACGGCCGTTGTCGAGATCGGCGACGTGGATGTGGTGCCCGAAATAGTTGGCTGCACCATAGCCTTGCGGAAAGGGGAGCAAAAAGCCGAAGGGAGCTTTTTTGTATTAAGCTGCGGGTTCGGAACTTTTGAATCGGTATTGAGCACTGATGAAGGTATAATTGAACAAACCATGATCAGCACGCACGGATTAAAATATGCCATCAACATTGTACTGAAGGAATTGGAAAAATCTAATTATCTTGAATTCCGGAACGCCCATTTACTGGATGATGCCTTTCAAAAAGGATATATTATCCTGAACAGGAAGAACATTGATTTAAGAGAGATTCGTAAAAATGCAATAAAATCCTACTACAACGAAGTAATTTCGCCAAATCTTAGAAATGTAATTACCGATTCCAACTTAATGAAAACAAATAAAATCTATTTGTGCGGCGGCGGGTTATATTATAACGATTTAGTTGAATGCTTTAACAAAGAATTTGGCGATATTGCACAACTCAATTTTGTGGACGATCCTGCCAGTTTAGCCGGCAAGGGTTATGCCTTAAACTCGTTGCGTAAAACAAACGGGTTAAAACAATCCTCAGTAGGGATTGATATAGGCAACGCCACAACAGTTGTTGTGAATTTTAATGAATGAATCTGATAAATTATATAAAAAGCCTATTTTTAAAAGAAGAAAAACAACCTGTTAGCCAGGATGACCTCCTGGCTAACGGGTCACTTATACAAAAAGATAAAGATATAATTGCCGTAAATGACGTTTGGATCGCCCAAAATTTAACAGGCAATATTTATGGCGGAAGAGACATTACGGTTTGTAAGGATGCGGTAATAACAGGCGACGTTAATTGCCGGAAGTGCGTGGTAGAAGGGAGAATAGAAGGCAATATATCCGTATCCGACACGCTCGAGATTAGGGCAGGCGCTATTTTAAACGGGAATATTGTTGCCAAAAAGCTGGACGTAAACCCCGAAGCTATTTTAAACGGCAATATCACTATTGTTAAAGATGGGAAGCCGATCTATGCCGATATCAAATTAAAAATAGCCAATTTCAATCAGCAGAAACCGGAAAAAGAGGCCCCTGTAAAAGCGGAGCCCATATTTGAGATCCATAAGCCTGCTCCGGTTCAAAATGACCCCCGGGAGAAAAATCCAGCTCGCGAGGCGCCGGCGCAAATTCAAAACGAGCCGGAACATGCTGAAATTCCCAAAGTTGCTGTCCGGCCCGAAAAACCCAAAGCCGACCCTGAGGAAAATAACAGCAAATGGTGGTAGTTTTAGGTTATAATTCCTTCCGCATCACATAGTCATTCATCCAGTATTTGCCAATAGGTACATCCTCTTCGTAAACTATCGCGAAGCCCATTTTTTCATAAAAGCTTTTCGCCTTATTATACCGGTTTACATTAAGGTCGAGGGTATGCTTACCGGCTTGCAGCGTTTTGCTGATCACTTCGTTGATGAGTATTTTACCATAGCCTTTGCCCTGCGTTTCGGGCAGACAATAGAGTTTATGAAGCTTATAAACCTCCGGGTCCTCTTCACGGGGCGAATATCCCGCAAAGGCCACTGCTTTGTCGTCCCCGCCTCCCGGACTGGCAACCTCAAAAAGCAGCAAGTAAGTTTGGGTATTGTTTTTTAGCTGGGAGCTGATATGCTCCACCGAATAGATCTTACCCAGCATAAAAGCGATCTGCTCTTTTTCCAATATCGGCGAATACGCCGGCCACCAGGTTTTTTCGGCTATGCTGCGGATGATCTCCACATCATCGGGCGTTGCTGTTCTGATAAAATACATGGGACAAATATAAAATATGCTTGTAAAAGAAACGCCCCGCTAAGCAGGGCGTTTCCTCATCAAATGGACGTGAAGTTATTTCACATCATTAATTTGCTTTATCGCATCATCAGCAGTTTTTACCGAAGCATCGTCTTTCAGTTTGGCGCGCTGGGTTTTTATATCGCTTAATAATCCGACAACAAAAGGTCCCACGCCGAACTGCTTGTACTTTATGCCCAGATCCTTAAGCGCGCTGATACCTTGCTGTGCATATTCGGGTTTTTCAATGCGCCCTGTCATCGCAGAAACATTCCGTACCATGCCAAATTTTCCTTGTGGGTTGGCACTATTAAATGCGTTGTATACATACGGCCATTGCTCATTGGTGCCGGCAGTGGAATAAACACTGATAATAGCTTGTGTAAGCGTACCCCTATTATCTTTTTCAAGGCCTTTGGCAAGGGATAGGGCCTGCGCCGGGTCCAGTAAATTTATCGCGGTTAGCGCGGCGCCCTGTATGGCGTACGACTGGCTGCTTAAAGCTTGTTTAAACAGGTTCATGTTACCGGATGCCTTTAACTTTCCTAAAGTGGCGATTGCTGCCGCGCGAACCAACGTATTGTCGTCGGTTTGCGCCAATGAGGTCAATACAGGCAATGCAGCGTTATGAACTTCATCATTGCTCATGTTTAAAGCACGGATCGCTTTAATACGGAGCCCATAATATTTATCGTGCAATGCGGCCATTAGCACTTTTTGAGCGCTTTTATCCGACGATTTTGCCGCTGCAGCGGAAGTAATCGCTTCAAAACGGTCGAGGTATAGCGGCGCATTAAAATACTGGAATACAAATTCGTCCAGTGTTTTATTATCGGTTTTGGCACATAGCAGCACTTTATCGCCGTCAACATTTACCAGGTCTGGTTTGGAGTCTGCATGGAAAGTTAACGTATCAGCTTTATCGTTCATCCAAACTTTATGGCGCTCTTTTTTACCGCCGGCGTAAATATCAATAGCCATTGGCAGCCTGAATGTTTGGCCGTCCTGCGTTTGCTGCAGGTAAACCGTTTCAGTTTTCGAGGCATCATCCCATTTGTAGCTGATGGTTAACACCGGGTGGCCCGCGCCGTAATACCATTGGTTAAAAAACCAGTTTAAATCCAGGCCACTGGCTTCTTCCTCGGCCAGGCGCAATTGCTGGGCTTCACCATTTTTAAAAGCATTGGTTTTCAAGTAAATGTTCAGCCCTTTATAAAAGGCAGCATTACCCAAATAATTACGCAGCATATTTAAAATACGCCCCCCTTTTTGGTAGGTTACCACATCAAATACGTCTTCCTTATCTTTATAATGAAAACGCACCAGGTTTTTGGTTTTGGCATCGGGCGAGTTCAAATAATTTTGCATGGCCGTTAAACTGTGCGCGTCGGCTTCGTCCTTACCGTATTTGTGTTCGGCCCAAAGCATTTCGCTAAAATCGGCGAAAGATTCATTAACGGTCAGGTTGCTCCAGCTTTCAGCTGTCACCAGGTCGCCAAACCATTGGTGAAATAGCTCGTGTGCGATGGTGCTGCGCCCTGCATCATAATTGGCATCCAGCAATTCGCGCGGCGTTTCCTGTACATAATCGCCATGCAGGGTTGCACTTGTATTTTCCATTGCCCCGCTTACATAGTCGCGCACAACGATCTGCGAATACTTATACCACGGAAAGTCAACACCCAACGTGGTTGAATAAAACTCGATAAGTTCCGGCGTCATGCCGAATATTTGTTTGGCATACGGCGCATATTTAGGCTCCAGATAATAATTCACCTCTTTATTGCGCCATTTATCGTGGAATATCTTAAAATCGCCTACGGCCATCATAAACAGGTATGGCGAGTGGGGCAGTTCCTGTTTCCAGGTATCGGTACGTGTGCCATCGCCGTTAACTTTTTGAGATGCCAGGCGGCCGTTTGATAAAGTAACGTACTTTGCCGGAACGGTCATGCTTATCTCGTCAGTAGTTTTTTGTTCAGGCTTATCAATGGTCGGGAACCAGGCCGACGAACTTTCGGTTTCGCCCTGCGTCCATATTTGAGTAGGCTTGTCCTTTTCGGTACCATCCGGGTTAATGAAATATAATCCCTTGGCATCGTTAATAGCCGCGCTGCCTTTAACATGCAGTTCGTTTGGCTTTGCGGTGTAGTCAATATAAATGGTATACGTTTCGTTGTTGTGGTAAACCTTATCCAGTTTAATAGCTACAGTGAGGCTGTCATCATACTTAAACTTCAACGGGATGTTCCGGCCATTTTTAACGACCGAAATATTTTTCAGGTCCATGCCCTTTGCATCCAGGCGAAGGGTGTCGGTAGGATAAAAATGCGGTCTTAAAGTAACCCACTCCTTGCCATACATATAGCGTTTCTTATAATCAAAGCGCACATCCAGTTTGGTGTGCACCAGGTCATTTATTTTGGGCGGTGTTTCGCGATAGACTTTCATCAGCGGGTCTTCGGGCCTGGCGGTTTGTGCGTATGATGCCGAAACGCCGAGTCCTATTAAAAGCCCCGAAAAGATAAATGATTTGAGAGTTGCGGTTCTTTTCATATTTATTGGTTATAAATTTTTCCTTCTTTCATAACAAAGGTTACGTTTTTCATTGCCCCGATGTCTTCGAGCGGGTTACCGTCAACGGCAATGATATCCGCAAATTTACCTTTGCTGATGCTGCCGGTTTTATCGCTGATGCCCAGCAGGTCGGCCGCGCTGGTAGTTGCGGCCTTAATAGCTTCCATCGGCGGCATGCCGGCTTCAACCATGTATTGAAATTCCTTATAATTTTGTCCATGGGCATACACCCCGGCGTCTGTTCCGAAGGCGATCTTAACCCCCGCTTTATAGGCCTTGCCAAATGTTTGCTGTATCACGGTTCCAACCTCCATAGCCTTACGGGCGATCACCGGCGGGAAATAGCCTTTTATTTTTGCCGAGTCGGCAACTGACTTGCCGGCTATTATAGTAGGGACCAGGTAGGTTCCGTTCTTTTTAGCCAGTTCCATGTCTTCTTCATTCATAAAAGTGCCGTGTTCGATAGAGGCAACGCCGCCCAGGATGGCCCGTTTAATACCTTCCGCACCGTGCGCATGGCAGGCAACCTTTAACCCGTAGTCCTTCGCTGTTTCAACCACCGCCTTTATTTCATCAATCGTAAATTCAGCACCCGACGCATTTTCACTCAGGTCGAGTACCCCGCCTGTCGAAGCGATCTTGATCACATTCGACCCGCGCTTGATCTGCAGCCGAACGGCCTTTATCAGTTCATCCCGTCCATCGGCAACGCCGTCATCCGGGCCCATTTTGTGATTAAAGGCATCATCACGGAAGCCGTCCGAACTATCCATGTGGCCCCCGCTTGCTGATATAGCCCTGCCGGCTGTTATGATGCGCGGCCCGTCAACCAACCCCTTCTGCACGGCTTTTCTCAAGCTGATATTTACCCCCGTTCCGCCCAGGTCGCGAACGGTGGTAAACCCGGCCATTAATGTCCTTTTTGCGTATACAGCAGCATTGTAAGCAATATCGGCATCGGTTAACGTAAACCCTTCTATCAGTGTATTTTTGCTGTGCTGTCCCTCCAGGTGAACATGGCAGTCGATAAGGCCCGGCATCACGGTTTTATTTTGGAGAGAGATCACCCTGTCGCCGGCAGCGCCGGCAGTAAAACCGTTTTGAATTTCCGTAATCAGGTTACCATCTAAAACAATAGTAACATGCTCACGTGCAGTATTTGAAATACCGTCGATGAGTTTACCGCACTGGATATAGGTCCTTTGAGCAAAGGCCGCGGACGAAAAAAATAATAGAGCAATAAAGTAAAAATTCTTTACCATAAGGTTTGGTTAATAAGAGTCAGTTAATAGCGTTAATAATAAGCTAAATTATGAAGTTTTATTAACAAACAATAAGACTGGGCAGAAGCCCATTTTGTTACATACATTAAATAGATTTAAAAAAACACGAAGTGTAACGTCGCTACAGTGCTACACGTGCAAGCATGGATTCTACCACGGGCTGTTCGGGGTTGTCTGTGAAGACACAGACAACGGGAAGTGAAACCAGGAAAGTTACTCCAAACAAAAGCCCGGCATGCAAAACACACCGGGCTTTAAACTATAGGTATAAAACTTCTTTAGCAGTATTGTTCAAACGCACCGATCAGGTTATCGGCTATCATTTGTGCAGGGCGGCCTTCAATTTGATGGCGCTCAATAATATGAACCAATTTACCATCTTTAAATAATGCCATTGCAGGCGATGACGGGGGATAAGGCAGCATATAGGCGCGGGCCTTGTTAACGGCATCGGCTTCCATACCGGCAAAAACAGTTACCAGTTTGTCCGGATGCTTTTCATTTTGTGCCGCGATCCGCGCTGCCGGACGGGCATTGGCTGCCGCGCATCCGCAAACCGAATTTACCATCACAAATACAGTGCCTTCGCTTTCGATGGCTTTGGTTACCGCATCGCTGTCTTTCAACTCTTGAAAGCCAACCCTGGTTAATTCTTCCCGCATCGGGGCAACTAAATATTCTGGATACATTTTTTATTCTATTTAATTTATTAACAAAAATAACAAATGATTGCCGGTTTACGTATAAAAAACCGGATTATAACAATTTGCTGACTTTCCCGGAGGTCAGAAAGGCAGCAAAAGCCGCAGCGCCGAAGTTGAAAAGTCTGACAGACAGGAAGTTTTAAATTTATGACTATGCAAGAAATTTACGGGCTAAACTTGAGTGACAAAATGAATATTACGGATTTTCGGAATTTCCGCATTTTTGGATTTTCCAAATTTAACACAGTGTTTATTGATCTTTAATATTGTTTTTTTATCCCTATTACTTATCTTGCATTCCCTATTAATTTTATTGCGATGAATTCAAAGCCAAATGACCTCAGCACAGTTATTATTGTCAATAAAAACCGGCAGCGCACCCTCCAGGTAAAAACCAAGCATCTTAACAGGCTTTATCATTATGCCTTTGGTGTTGTGGGTGTGATACTGCTGCTTACCGTATCTGTTGTTTATTTACGTTCTCAAAATAAACAGCAGGAAGAAGAAAAAAACCAACTGCTGTCGCAGCTGACAAAACTTAAAAACACCGTTCCGGCACCCATGCCACAGGTAACCAAAACTACTAATGCACAGGCTTATGTGCAGGATATACAGGGTAAGCTTGAAAAAATAAACGATTACTTAAAAAAACGCGGCCTTAAAGGCTTTTCAACAAAAGCCGTTGGCGGCAACGGTAACGCCGAGGCTTCAAAACTCTCCGACGACGAAACCTATTCGTTGTACGAAGAATACCTGACCCGTTTACTGCATTCTGTTGCCTTTACCCCCATGGGCTATCCGCGGATAAGCTCATTAACATCTTTTTTTGGCTACCGCGGCGACCCCTTTAACTCGTCGCATGCCGAATTTCATCCCGGTATTGATTTTAAGGGTAACCGGGGCGATGAAGCAAGATGCACCGCCAACGGCAAAGTGGTATCTGCCGACTGGTATGGCGGATACGGCAAATGTGTACGCATAGCGCATGCCAACGGCTTTGAAACTTTGTATGGGCACCTTTCGCGTATTACTGTTAAGGTTGGCCAGGAAGTTACTGCAGGGCAAAAAATAGGCGAGGTTGGCTCAACCGGCCGGTCCACCGGCGCGCACCTGCATTACGAGGTCCGGAAAAATGGTAAAGCGATAAACCCCGTCAAATTTCTTACACTTAATAACTAACCCCTATTGGAAGATTATGGCATTATTCTCAAAAAATGATAAAGTCGCTTTAGACCTGCAATCCATTTCAACTCTTATAAGCGAAGGCTGTACTTTGGACGGTAATCTTAAGGCGCCTGCATACGCACGTATCGACGGTCATATAACAGGCGATATACTGGTTGACGAAGGTTTAATATTAGGCGAGAAGGGGTCGATCCAGGGTAATGTCATCACCAAAGAAATGGTAGTGTATGGTACGGTCAACGGAAACCTGCAAACAAATTCTCTCGAAATAAAAGCCTCCGGAAAAGTCACCGGCGAAATAAGGACCCAGGCTCTTATGGTTGAAAATGGCGCTGTTTACAACGGCAGCCTGTCAATGACCCCAAATAATAAATCCATTCAAACCAACGGCGCTACCAGGCACCAGCAAAAGGTGATCGAGGTTGGATAAAACTGGTTGACTAAGTTGAGTAGTTGATTAAGTTATAGTAAATTTCGACACCTGCACAATTCACCAATCAACTCTATTTTTTTTTCTTATCCTAATACCTTAACTTTGCATTTCAAAAAATTGAAATATTTATGTCATCAGTAGAAACTGCCTACGTAAAATACAAAGTCAAAGACTTTTCACTTGCGCAATGGGGTCGCAAAGAGATTGAATTAGCTGAAGCAGAAATGCCGGGCTTAATGGCTTTGCGCAAAGAGTATGGTCCATCAAAAGCTCTAAAAGGCGCACGCATTGCAGGCTGCCTGCACATGACCATCCAAACTGCTGTTTTAATTGAAACATTGATAGAGCTTGGCGCCGAAGTTACCTGGTCGTCATGCAACATATTTTCAACCCAGGATCACGCCGCTGCCGCCGTTGCTGCTGCAGGCGTTTCGGTTTATGCATGGAAAGGCATGAATGCCGAAGAATTTGACTGGTGTATTGAACAAACTTTATTTTTCGGCGAAGACCGCAAGCCATTGAACATGATACTGGATGATGGCGGCGACTTAACCAATATGGTCCTGGATAAATATCCCGAACTGATCCCCGGCATAAAAGGTTTATCAGAGGAAACTACAACAGGCGTTCACCGCTTATACGAGCGCATGAAGAACAGCACTTTGCCGATGCCTGCTATAAATGTGAACGACTCTGTTACCAAGTCGAAATTTGATAATAAATACGGCTGCCGCGAGTCGCTGGTTGACGCTATTCGCCGCGCCACCGATGTAATGATGGCCGGTAAAGTAGCCGTTGTTTGCGGTTATGGTGATGTGGGCAAAGGTTCCGCCGACTCATTGCGCAACGCAGGCGTTCGTGTTATCGTAACTGAAATTGACCCCATCTGTGCATTACAGGCAGCAATGGAAGGTTTTGAAGTTAAAAAACTGGATACCGCTATTACAGAAGCCGACATCGTTGTAACTGCCACCGGTAACTGCGATATCGTGCGCGAAAAACATTTCCGCGCATTGAAGGATAAAGCTATTGTATGTAACATCGGCCATTTTGATAACGAGATCGATATGGCCTGGTTAAACGGCACTTATGGCAATACTAAAATTGAAATTAAACCACAGGTTGATAAATATACCATCAACGGCAAAGACCTGATCATTTTAGCGGAAGGCCGCCTGGTGAATTTAGGCTGCGCCACAGGGCACCCAAGCTTTGTAATGTCAAACTCATTTACCAACCAAACTTTAGCACAGCTGGAGCTTTGGAACAACGGCGACAAATACGAAAACAAAGTATACACCCTGCCAAAGCACCTGGACGAAAAAGTTGCCCGTCTGCATTTAGCTAAAATTGGTGTTGAGCTCGAAGAGCTTGACAAATACCAGGCTGATTATATCGGTGTGCCGGTTGAAGGTCCCTTCAAGCCTGAATATTACAGGTATTAATTCAAAATTTAAAAGTCAAAATTCAAAAAGGCATGGTTTTCGGATCATGCCTTTTTTTGTTTGCAACATTTTATTTAATTCTTCCCCCTCACAAAATTATACAGGTACAATGGTGGAATTGCTCCTTTCATTTCTTTTCGGGACGAATAAAACCTGACCAGGTTATTGTTCATAAAATGCAGGTGGTGGTAGTTGGTAACATTATTGGTTTTGATGCGGATGGTGCTATCGTTAATTAACTTATAGGTGCCGCTTAATTTGCTTTTTATCTTATTTGTTTTGACATCTTTGATAACCTCGGCATACTGCCCGTTACGGTTAAAGCTAAGCTCCATCTTATCATCATACAAGGCTTTATCTGATGCCCATTTGCCGTATATGGTTTTTTTAGGTAACAGATAACCTGGCTGCCCGTTGAAACCTGTAATTAAAAATATAAACGCAATTAAAACCTTGCCATAGGCCAGTATTCCCATTTCAAATGAATTTTAATCTGAACAAACTTTCGGTTTGATGGTTTTACACGCCTCATTATTTATATCAAATAAACATACGGCAATGCCTTTGTAAAGATAAGAAACTCAATACAATCTGGCTTTGCCAAATGTTACTCCTATAATGCAGCTTTACTTTTTTGTCGCAGGCTTGGGTGCTGTTTGGGTTTTTGCCTGTGGCTTGCCGGTTTTAGGAGCAGGCGTTGCTTTAGTTGCCGTTGCCGGCTTATTTGCCGTTAATGGCTTTGCTGTAGTTGAGGGTTTAGCAGCGGCTGCGGCTTTTGCCGGGGCCGGCTTTGACGCCGAAGCGGTTGCGGCCTTTGCATCTGCCTGCGGTTTTTCGGCGCCGTTAACCGCTTTGCCGGTTTTGGCTTCCGGTTTTGTCGGTTCGTCAAATTCTATTTCTTTGGAAAGCTTCTTAGCTAATTTTTTTGCACCCTTTTCTATTTCCTTTTGAAAATGCTTAGCGTTTTGCCCAAATTTAGCAGCTACTTTGTTAAGGGCTGTTAAAAGGCTGGCTTCTATTTCGGCGGCGGCAGATTTCCTGGCTGATTTTGCCGGGGACTTATTATCGTTATTTTTCATGTGTTATATCAGGTTGTTGCGAAGTTACATTAACAAACGATAAATTTAATATTATCTTTATGTTAAATACCGCATTAGTTCTTAACATTGACCTCATTATCAGTCGCATTCCTGCGGCCTTACAGGTTGATTATCGCAAACCCATGATCTTTGCTCAGCTTTTCCGCAACGATGGACCGATGGCAAGCCGCGGCTGCCTCTTCAACACAAAACAGTGCAATCCGTTTTGCATTTAATTGTCTAAGATTTTCGATTAACACATCGAAGTCGAATGTATTTAAAACTTTCGCTTTGTACGCCGCAATGAATTCCGGGGCTAAACTTTTTCGCTCGCGCTTCAATTCTTTTTTTTCGTGATCGGCGTGGTACTGAATTTCCCTAATTTCTACAGGCGTTGCCAGGCCGGCAACGTATTCATATTTAATGCCGAGTTGAGCTAACTTCATCTGCAGCCTGGTGCTGTTTACAAACGCATATTGTGCACCCCGCACACCCCGCCTCTGTCGGATGTCGCAAAAAGTATCTACCCGGTTTTCGGTTAGTTTACCGAAAAATTCCTTTTCGGTTGAGTTATAGACGCCTATGGTGAAAAACTCCATGATGTGTAATCAAAATACCTGTTCCACCCTCTTCTCCGGGAAATCCAGCTTCTCGCTTTTTCTTACGCCGTTTACCGTGATGTGTACAATGTTTATCTGGTCGTCGAACAGGTTATGCAGCAGGCTTACCTGTACGCCAACTTTTTTAACAGGCGGCATTTTGTCCGATTCGAGGTAAACATCCGTCGCCTCGCGGTTGATCTCGAAACCGAGGTAGTTTAATTTCAACGCGGCATCGCCTGTTTTGATCTGCAAATTACTTCCCAGGTAGTTTTTGATCAATGCATCCATCGCCTTATGCGTTTCGGCTTTGTTGAGATCGGTTTTGGTATGATATTGTTTGGCGAGGGCCGCTTCAAAATCATCCGTGTAAATGGTGCAGATCACTTCCAGCTTATTGTCCTTGCCGTTATACTCAATATTAGTTGTACTTACGTGGATAGGATGAAACACCTTTACATGTAATGTTGACGGCGCAGCAGCGCCGAAAATAATGTAACAATATAATAGCGGTTGAAAAATAAAAGCCCACATAACTTGCCCGGATTTCGATAGTTAAAAAATCGACCTAAATTAGCGCTTTCAACCAACAGTTCACAATGTCCGACTTCGCTTTTTATTTTAAGATGGGCTGGCAGCATATCATCAGCCGCGACGCGGTGGATCACCAGCTGTTTATACTTGCACTGGCCTGTGTATATACCACAAAGGATTTAAAGCGAATACTGATACTGGTTACGGCATTTACCATCGGGCATTCACTGACGCTGGCTTTAAGCGTATATGATATTATCCGCTTTTCGAGCAAATGGGTTGAGTTTTTAATACCCTGTACTATATTTATCACGGCGATAAATAACATCTTTCAAATAAATTCAGCCGCTAAAAGTGCAAGAATAAATTATTATCTTGCCCTGTGTTTTGGCTTAATACACGGCATGGGCTTTGCCAACGCCATCCGCATGATGCTGGCCCGTGACCAAAGTATGGCCCTGGGGTTATTCGGATTTAACGTAGGATTAGAGGTTGGGCAGATATGCGTGGTGGCTGTGATTTTACTGATTGGCCTGTTGTTCTTAAATTTTATGAAGGTAAAACGTCGCGACTGGATCATTTTCCTTTCTGCCGGTGTATTCGCCCTATCGTTAAAGATGGCGCTGGAGAGAATGCCATTTTGATTTCGGATTTTCCCCCACCCCCTTTCCGGCTTACCGGAGAGAGGGTGGTCGAGCGAAGCAAAGACCGGGTGAGTCAACTATACGCGCGACCAACACATTGACTATATTTTTTAAATTATATTGATTATGAAAAAGATCATTACATCACTATTTCTCACCTGCGGTATTGCCGGTTTGGTGAACGCGCAGGATATTCAAAACAATCCGGGCAGCAACCACGGCAATAAGTTTGAGCAGTTGGGAACCATTTTGAGCACGCCCAACGAACAACGCACCGCCAGCGGCGCGCCCGGCGTAAAATACTGGCAGCAGCGCGCAGATTATGATATCAAATGCTCGCTCGACGAAAAAAACCTGAAGCTTACCGGCGCTGAAACGATTACCTATTACAACAACTCGCCGGACCCGCTGAGCTACATCTGGATGCAGCTGGACGAAAACCAGCATAGTAATATCGATAATGCCAATTACCAAAGCAGTTCAACTATGCCAAAAGTGGCGGGTACAGTTGCGCTGGAAAGGGCAGAGATGGCAAAAGAGGACAACGGCTACGGTGATAAGATATTAAGCATCACCGATACCATGGGCAAAAGCCTTCCCTACACCATTAATAAAACGATGATGCGTATTGATCTGCCCGCAGCTTTAAAATCAGGCCAGCACATGGTATTCAACATTAAGTGGTATTATAAAATCTCCGACAGGATGAGCATGGGCGGCCGTGGTGGCTACGAATATTTCCCCGGCGACGGCAACTACCTGTTCACCATGACACAGTGGTACCCCCGCTTATGTGTGTACAGCGATTTCCAGGGCTGGCAAAACCACCAGTTTACCGGCAGGGGCGAATTTGCGTTAACCTTCGGTAATTTTAAGGTGCAGATGACTGTTCCGGCCGACCACGTAGTTGGCGGTACCGGCGAGTGCATCAACTACGCCGCGGTATTATCGCCGGCGCAGTTAGCAAGATATAACAAGGCCAAAACATCCAATGTTCCGGTTGAGATAGTAACACTGGACGAAGCGAAAAAAAGAGAAACAAGCCCGGTAACAGCCAAAAAAACATGGGTGTTCCAGGCCAATAATGTGCGCGACTTTGCATGGACATCATCACGCAAATTTGTTTGGGACGGCATGGGCCAGCAGGTTGAAGGCAAAAACGTAATGTGCATGAGCTATTACGGTAAAGAAGCTTACGGCCTGTACCGTAAATATTCAACCAGGCTGGTGGCGCACACGGTAAAAACATATTCGAGCTTTACTTTCCCTTATCCGTATCCTGTCGCGCAAAGCGTTGAGGCCTCAAACGGCATGGAATACCCGATGATCTGCTTTAACTATGGACGTACGGAAAAAGACGGCACTTACAGCGAAAGCACCAAGAACGGCATGATCGGCGTGATCATCCACGAAGTGGGGCATAACTTTTTCCCGATGATCGTCAACAGCGATGAGCGTCAGTGGTCGTGGATGGATGAAGGCCTTAACTCATTTGTAGAATACCTGTCAGAAGAGCTATGGGACAATAAATTCCCAAGCAAAAAAGGTGCTGCCTATACCCAGGTTGATTACATGAAGCTCCCGAAAAACGAACTTGAGCCGATCATGACCAACTCCGAGGATATTGTGCGGTTCGGGCCAAACGCCTATACCAAACCGGCAACCGGATTGAATATTTTGCGCGAAACGATTATGGGCCGCCAGCTTTTTGATTTTGCCTTTAAAGAATACGCGCGGCGCTGGGAGTTTAAACACCCTACCCCTGCCGATTTCTTCAGAACAATGGAAGATGCCAGCGGCGAAAACCTGGATTGGTTCTGGAGAGGCTGGTTCTATGGTACAGACCCATGCGATATATCGCTTGACTCCGTAAAAGTTGCCCGGGCTGATCTTGAAGGTAAACTTCCAACTCAGTTTGGTAACCGCAACGTAGGCGAGGCAAACCGGGTGGCTGCTCCTATCGTTAATAACTTTGAAGATATTTCGAAAGTCCGCAATCGCGAGGACAAGAAGATACAGTTCTATGTAGACCGCGACACAGCCGTGCGCGACTTCTACTGGAAGTACGACCGTGGTTTAGCTGCTGTTGACAGCTCTAAATTCCGGGATATCACACGGGCGAAAACCATGGCCGACCGCGCTCCTGAGCCGTTCACAGCCGAGGATAAACAAAAATATGCCAATAAATATTTCTACGAACTCAATTTCAGCAACAAGGGCGGTTTGGTGATGCCGATCATCGTTCAGTTTACCTATGCTGATGGCACAAAACAAATCGACCGCATCCCCGCTCAAATATGGCGCTTGAATGAAAAGCACGTGTCAAAATTTTATGTGCAGGACAAAGAAGTAGCATCGATATTGATCGACCCGTACAAGGAGACCTGCGATATTGATGAGAAAAATAATTATTGGGGTAAACTGCCTGAGCCATCCAAGTTCCAGGTATTTAAACAAAAGATAAATGCAGCAGCAAGAGGCGTATCGACCGGTGTAAACCCAATGCAGGTATCAGGAGGAAGTAAGTAACACCAGGGTTTAAATATTTGAATCAAATAAGAACCTGAATTTGACGCCGTGTCAAATTCAGGTTCTTTTTGTTTACACCAGGTGCATCACTGCATATAAGGCAGTGGCTGATATGCTGACCCACAAAACAACGCCTTGTAATAAGGGCCTTACGCCTACAGCTGCAATTACTTTTCGCGACAACCCCGCGCCAATCAGAAACAGTGTAAGGGTTAACCCAATCTTCGCACTTGCTGTGAACAAGGGGCTTATATGTGACATGGCCGGAACATAAGTATTTGCGATCATGGCCAGAACAAATAACCCGATGAAATAAGGGACCGTGACTTTTTTAGATTTATTTTTAAAAATAAAAGTCGACATAAAGGCTGCCGGGATTATCCATAATGCCCGGGCCAGTTTAACGGTTGTTGCCACCTCAAGCGCCCGCGCGCCATATTTACCGGCTGCCCCCACCACAGAACTGGTGTCGTGTATAGCAATGGCACACCACAAGCCAAATTGGGTTTGCGATAAATTGAAGTAATGACCTATAACAGGGAAAATAAGCAACGCTATTGCATTAAGAATAAATATACAGCCTAAAGCAACAGATATTTGTTTTTCTTCCGCTTTGATAACCGGTGAAATAGCGGCAATCGCGCTGCCACCGCAGATAGCGGTTCCTGATGCTATAAGGTATGAAGTTTTCTTTTCAATAGTTAAGCATTTACCCAACAGCGAACCCAATATTAAGGTCCCGGAAATAGAGGCTACCGTGAATAATACGCCTTCTTTCCCGGCCTGCATTGCACTGTGTACATTCATCCCGAAACCCAAGCCAACCACTGATGCCTGCAACAAAAGGTTTGTGGCCTTATGATTTAAATGAATATAAGGGTGTCCGGTCAACTGGGCGATTACAAGGCCGAGTAACAGTGCTATTGCCGGGCTTGCAAAAGGTGTCAGGCAAAAGGCTATGCAAATGAAGAATATTACTTTACTTGTTCTTTCGCTGATATTTAAAAATAAGTTATCGGTATTATTTGTTATTTGATGTTGTGTGTACATAGCGGTTATTTTATTTGGCAAAGTTCTGCCATTTAACACGCTTATTGTTATCAAATAATGCAATCCTCAATAACCAAATGTTATGACGACTGCTCCGTTAAACTTACAATAACCTTATTGCCCCTTCGTCTTCCAATACATATAAACGATGCCGCCGATAACCATAATGGCCAATACGATAAGCCCTGTAGCGCCTTTACGTTTATCCTGGCGCATAAGCCATATAAAAAAAGCCACAAGCGGCAGAACAAAAACCGCCCAGAAGATAAGAGAAGGAATATTCATTTAATTGTTGAATTAGTGATTTAGTGAATTAGTGATTGGGACATTGTTAGCGAGATCAAGTTTACTATTATCGAATTGCAAAATTCACTAAATCACTAATTCAGCAATTCACTAATTCAACTAAAACGGCATCCGCGCGAGCGGCGTTACATCCTGCCCGGTGAACTCTCCTTTTAAAAATTTATAGTATCCCGCAATAGCTATCATGGCCGCATTGTCGGTACAATATTCAAGTTTGGGAATAAAACAATTCCAGCCATTTTGACTGCATAGTTCCTGTAGCCCCAATCGGAGGCCTGTATTGGCCGATACGCCGCCGGCCAGTGCAATATCTTTAATGCCAAGTTGTTGTGCAGCTTTGCTAAGCTTGTTTAACAGTATCATAGCGATCCGCTTTTCAACCGAGGCACAAATATCATACAAATTTTGCTGAATAAAGTTGGGATTCTTAGCCACATTATCACGGATAAAATAGAGGATAGCCGTCTTTAATCCGCTAAAACTAAAATCAAACCCGGGTATCTGCGGTTCCGGAAACTTGTAGGCATCGGGGTTTCCCAAACGGGCATATTTGTCGATCAGCGGGCCGCCCGGATAAGGCAAGCCTAAAATTTTGCTGGTTTTGTCCATAGCCTCGCCGGCAGCATCATCCAGAGTTTGGCCGATCACTTCCATATCAAAATAATCTTTTACCAAAACAATTTGAGTATGCCCGCCCGAAACCGTCAAACATAAAAATGGAAAAGACGGTTTATTATCACCAATAAAATGCGCCAGCACATGGGCCTGCATGTGGTTTATTTCAACAAGCGGGACATTTTTTGCGAGCGCAAATGCCTTGGCGAATGATACGCCTACAAGCAGCGAACCTAAAAGTCCGGGACCACGGGTAAAAGCTACTGCATCCACATCATTTTTGTTTACTTTTGCGATCGATAAGGCTTGTTGTACAGCAGGGACGATATTTTGCTGATGAACCCTTGAGGCAAGCTCAGGGACAACGCCTCCGTACGCTTCGTGGATGGTTTGGTTGGCAATTACATTGCTCAGTATCATACCATCTGCACAAACAGCGGCAGAGGTTTCATCACATGAGGATTCGATGGCTAATATTACAGGCAAGTTTGTTAAATTATTGAATTACTGAATTATTGATTGCTTTTTTGTTGACTTAAACATTTATTATTTAGGTTGTTAAACCTTAACATGCAAAATGATGTTAAATGATTTAAATCACTAATTCACTAAAATCAATAATTCAGTAATTAATTAAGCTGCAAAGTTATTAAAAAACTACTCAAAATAGCGTTAGGCGTTGTGCTGGTCATATTATTGGTGTTTAGCATCACGTTGCTGCTTTTCCAATACAAACCGGTGCAAACGTGGGCTGCAAAAAAAGCGGCGGGCTACTTGTCCGGAAAGCTTAATACAAAGGTTGGTATAAGCAGCCTGTATATTCAGCCATTTACTTCGGTGGTGCTGGAAGGCTTTTATGTGCTCGATAAACAAAAAGACACTGCGATAAGCACGCCGAAACTCACGGTCAACCTTAGCGATTTCTCTTTGTTCAGCAGTATTCAAAAACGGGTTATCGATTTTAAGCTCATCCAGCTCGACAATGGTTCGGTTTATCTCAAAAAGCAGAAAGACAGCAGCACAAACGTTAAATTCATTATCGATTACTTCAAGTCGGCCGATACAACCAAAAGCATAAGTAAGCCCTGGAAGCTGTCTTTCGAAACAATAGCCATCAATAATTTTCATTTTCGCTACCAAAACAAATTAAAAGACACCTTGATCAAAGGTGTAAATTTCGACGACCTCGACGTCAGGAATTTTAGCGCCGTAGTCAAAAACATCGACCTGAAAAACCATTTGTTTAAAGGGGATATTACCAACATGACGCTTCACGAAAAAAGCGGTCTTTATCTAAAAAAATTCAATGCCATTGCCACCATCGACAGTAACCAGATACTGGCGCAGCACCTGTATGTTTTAACCAATAAGTCGTTGGTTAAAGATTATTTCAGGATGAAATTTAAATCCTTTGACGACTTCAGTCATATTGAGGACAGGGTTTATATGGATGGCGATTTTAAACAGTCGCAGATCGCATCCTCCGATATTTCATTCTTTACATCGGGTTTGGAGCACGTGAAGTTTGACCTGGGTATCGACGGGCACGTCAAAGGTTTTGTAAACAACCTGAAGGCTAAAAACCTTACGATCAAAGGCGGTAAGGCCACTTATATAAAAGGCGATTTCAGCTTAAAAGGCCTGCCGAATTGGAACAATACTTTTCTTGAACTAAACTTCGAGCAAATAGCTACAAACCGCGCCGACCTGGATTATTTATACAGCAATTTTACCGGCACGCCTAACCGGCATGTGCCCGATATTGTTGCCCGGTTCGGAAATATAAATTTCACCGGCAGGTTTACCGGTATGCAAAATGATTTTGTAGCATACGGCATATTCAAAACCAGGCTGGGCCGGTTCGACCCTGATATCAACTTAAAAGTTAACAAGGCTGGCATACCTTCGTATAGCGGCCGGATCAATACATACGCTTTTAACCTTGGCGGTTTGCTCAATGAAGCAGCCCTTGGGCGTACCACGTTAAAAGCTAACGTGCAGGGAAGCGGCGGCGTCCTTAAAAACCTCCACGAAAAACTGGATGCCCGCATCAGCACGATCGATTTTAAGGGCTACACGTATAATAACGTAAAAGTAAACGGCACTTTTATTAACAAGATAGCAAGCGCTAAAATTAGTATAGATGATAAAAATGTTAAGCTGAATATAAACGGGAGCATGAATTTAAATCCGGCCTTACCTGTATATAATTTTGTTGCCGACCTTCAAAATGCTAAGCTTCACAACCTGGAATTATTAGGTGATACTATTACGCTCACCACCAATATCAGCACAAGTTTCTCGGGAAATAACCTGAACAATCTAACCGGGCGGCTGGCATTGTCCAAAACCAGGCTGATAGACCCAAGGAATGATTATTCGGTTGATACCGTTCTGTTAACCGCGTCGGGAACGGGGAATGAGCGGGCTATTTCACTAAAATCTGATGTGGCCGATGGTTACATTAAAGGCAGTTACGACCTGCCCACCCTACCGGCCTATTTTAAAACCGTTGTAAAAAGGTACATCCCTTCGTTAAAAACGAATGACGTGGTACCAAAACCTCAAAACTTCACCTTTAACTTAACGCTTAAAAATCTCGACCCCCTGATTGCCATCTTTATGCCGGCCCTTAAAATACCCGACCAGGGTACATTTATCGGCCAGTTTAATTCGGCTAATAAAACGGCAACGTTAAATGCTTATATCAAAACCATCCAGTATGGTAAAACCATTTTTCATGATTTTATTATAGATGAAAGCACAAATAATGATTACCTGGGGCTAAACCTTTCATTGAGTAAAATTGACCTTACGGATAGCTTGTTTATTAAGAATATCAACATCACCAATTTTGTAAGAAGAGACAGCCTGAACTTCAACATAAAATTGGCAGATAAAAATGCAGTTAACCAACTCGATCTGTACGGGCTGGTAAATTTCGGGCGGGATACAACGGCCAGGTTATCGTTGCTGCCTTCGGACATTATACTCGAAAGGCAAAACTGGCGGCTGCAGCAAAAAACACGTATCCGGCTGCTTAATGGCAAAACACAGGTGTCTGGTTTTGAACTGGCAAATGGCGTACAAAAGGTGCGGATCAACGGCTTCATTTCCGATAACCCGGCGGATAAATTAACGATATCCTTTGAGAAATTCAGCATGGCGACAATAAACCAGTTAACCAAAACGGGTGGCCTGTTGCTGAAAGGATCATTGAACGGGGATGTTGCAGTGAGTTCAATTACTAAGTCGCCGGGTATTGATGCCGATTTGGGTATCGACTCGCTGATGCTGAATAAGACGTTAGTGGGGAATGTAAAAATCAAGTCGGACCTGGATAATAACAGAAGCCAGGCCAATGTTGACATCAATATAAAAAATCACGGTTTGGAAACCATGAATGTCGCCGGAATTTATCACATAGGAAATAAAGTTCCCGATAATATGGATTTTGATGTGAAGATGAACCATACCGAGGCCATCATATTCGAGCCTTTTATTAAGGACCTGGTATCTAACATCCAGGGTACGGTTTCGGCCAACCTGAAACTTGCCGGCCCACCGTCAAAACCTCAGCTAAACGGTAGCATCATGCTGGCGAATACAGGTGTTACGGTCAATTATTTAAAAACGCCATATACCGTATCGGATACTTTAAGCGTGACAAACAGTGTGATCAATCTCAACAACATGACGCTTAGGGATAGTAAAGGCGGGATGGGAACCGTCACGGGCAAAATAGACTTGACGGACCTGTCGAACCCCGATATTGAGGCGGTGCTTAATGCTACCAACCTAATGGCGCTCAATACCAATTTTAAAGATAACCACCTGTATTACGGAACGGCATTCGCGACAGGACGGTTTAGTTTTAACGGGCCGGTTGACAATATGCTTATCGATATTAAAGCACGCACAAATGCCGGGACTGTTTTTAACATACCGCTTAATACATCAACCACGGTAAGCGATTATGATTTTATACATTTTGTTAGTCATACCGATACCGCGAAAGTATTAGCCCAGCCCAAAGCGTTCAACGGGGTTACCTTAAATTTCGACCTGACGGTTGACGAAAAAACCACAGTGAAGATATTTACTGACTATGGTGTGCTTGAAGGGAACGGCCAGGCCCGTGATTTAAAATTAAATATCAACAGCCTGGGCGACTTTGAAATGTTCGGGGATTTTTTGATCACTTCCGGTAAATTTGAATTTACAGCTAAAAATTTTATCAGCAAAAACTTCGTGGTGAACCAGGGCGGCACTATACGCTGGACGGGCAATCCATCAAATGCAACGATTAACTTAAGCGCCATTTATGAAGTGCGGACAGATATTTCGCCGCTTTACGCAGCGGCAGGCTCAGCATCCCCGAAAGGGAAATCGCTGGAATTGGTGCAGGCCGAGCTGATGTTAACAAAAACGTTATTACACCCAACCATCGACTTTGACTTTAACTTCCCGCTCGACCCATCTATAAAAGACGATTTGAGCACTTACCTGTCCGACAATAACAATCGCAGCCAGCAGGCCCTAAGTATTATCGTAAGGCGTCAATTCGCGAACGGGGCCAATAACAATTTAACAAACCAGGTTGTAAGCACCGCCGGCGAAGCGGTAAGCGAGTTTGCCTTTAATAAAATTAACAGCTTAATATCACAGTCAAACATCAAAAACTTTGACCTTACCATACGCTCGTTCAATGATTTCAGCGCTTCGTTCCGGGTTAAGGAGCGGTTGGTGCTTACCGGCAGCTTGTTTAATACTGCTACTGGCAGCAGCGACCTGTTTCAAAAAAACCCAACCAGCATATTCAATTCAAATTTTAACCAGTTAACGAGGGATTTTGACGCCCAATATCTCATCCAGAAAAATGGCAACCTGACCGCAAGATACTCTTACAGAGTGTTGAACAGCACAACGCTAACGACGTTGAACCAGTTAGGCATACAATATGTGAACGGGCTTGGTTTGGTTTACCAGCGTGATTTTGATACGTTTGGCGAGTTTATACGCAATCTGTTTAGCCCGGCCGGCAAAAAAAATCCGGTTAAGCCTGCGCCTGCAAGTACCCCCACAGTCAATAGCTCACCCGGAACAAATGCAAAATCGGATGAAGAAGATGATCAGTGATCGCGCATAATAGCGTGATCCATCTTATCCCGTTTGGTTTTTAGATAGGCTTCGTTGTGCGGGTTTGAAGCAATTTCAATGGGCACATTTTCAACCACCTCAAGCCCGTAGCCGATTAACCCGGCCCGTTTTTTAGGGTTGTTGGTCATTAAGCGCATTTTTGATATGCCCAGGCTACGTAATATCTGTGCGCCAACACCATAATCCCGCTGATCCATATCAAAGCCCAGCTGGATGTTGGCTTCAACAGTATCCATCCCGTTTTCCTGCAAAAGGTAAGCCTTCAGTTTATTTAACAGTCCTATGCCACGGCCTTCCTGGTTCATGTAAACAACAACGCCTTTGCCTTCCTTGTTGATCATTTCCATAGCCCTGTGCAGTTGCGGCCCGCAATCACAGCGGCATGACCCGAAAATATCGCCCGTAACGCACGAGCTATGCACGCGTACTAAAACTGGCTCGCCGGGTTCCCAGCTGCCTTTTACAAGAGCAAGATGATTTTCGCCGGTATCTATCTGGGTATAGGCTATCATATCAAAATCGCCCCACTTGGTCGGCATCTTAACCGATACTTCCCTGCGCACCAATGATTCGGTGCCAAGGCGGTAAGCGATCAAATCCTTTATAGAAATAATTTTCAGGTCAAATTCTTTTGCTATTTCCAGCAGATCGGGCAAACGCGCCATTTCGCCGTCCTGCTTCATGATCTCGCATATCACGCCGGCGGGTTCAAATCCCGCTAAAACAGCCATATCTATGGCTGCTTCTGTATGGCCTGTACGTCGCAAAACGCCGCCGTCCTTGGCTATCAAAGGGAATATATGCCCCGGCCGGCCCAGATCTTCCGGTTTGGTAGCCGGGTCGATCAACGCAAGCACAGTTTTTGAACGATCGGAAGCTGAGATGCCCGTAGTGCAGCCCTCCAGCAAATCAACTGATACGGTAAAGTTTGTTTCGTGTGAGGTTGTATTGTGGCTCACCATCAGCTCCAGGTTTAGCTCCTTAGCCCTTTTTCCAGTTATCGGGGCGCAAACAAGCCCACGCCCCTCCCGGATCATAAAGTTAATCGTTTCGGGTGTGGCATTTCGTGCTGCCGTCAAAAAATCGCCTTCATTTTCCCGGTTTTCATCATCAACCACTATGATCGTTTTACCGTTCTTTATGGCTTCTATCGCTTCTGGTATAGTATTTAGCATTATATGTAAGTTGACAGACCCGGTTTATACCGGGTATTATTCAGGATCGTAATTTATAAACAAATTTACACCTAAATAAGAATATTCAGGTCGGCGTTGTGTAAAGTTAGCGACTGGCAATGATTGCGTGCACTTCAAATGTATTTAACATTCCACATACACTATCGCCCGAATGATGTATATGCTCAATTAACTTTCTCGGCCGGTTTAAACAACCGGGTAAAAAATCGCTTGTACAATTCCATATCAAAAATTACAGAATCGGTAGCAGCTTTATATGAAAGGAAGAGCCCGATAGGGGTTATGATGACAATAGCTACCCACGAGCCAACTACAGGCGACAGGTCGCCGTCCTTAACATATTTTTCGCCGATAGTGGTGATGATATAAAATATGAGGAAGAAAATTACCGATACCACAACCGGCAAGCCTAAGCCACCTTTCCGAATGATCGCGCCAAGCGGTGCGCCAATCAAAAATAAAGCGATACAGGCGGCCGAAAGGGTAAACTTCTTCTGGAATTCAAGCGCAGCGCGCTGTATGTTTTGCAAAAGATCCTTATGCCGCTCGGCGCGATTTTTAATAAGATCCTGGAGTGACCGCGCTTCGCTCGAAGCATTTATCAAAACGCTCACCTGCTCATTTAATTTTAAACCGGATAAGGGATTGCCGTCAGCGGGCAAAGGTTTTTTAATCGCGGCCGATTTTGCGGGGATGGAAAAATATTTGATGTACCCCGTCATTAATTTATAATTCACCCGGATGCCGCTGTCAACCTGGCGCTTTGTAAGTGCTTCGGAGTCTTTCAACTGCTTCAGGTTCATCATCTGGTAGGCTGACTTGAACTCGCTTTCATCCGTGCGGTGTAACTTTAAAGCCGATATATCAAACTTTTGCTCTGTCGCAACAAAACGATACCGGGTTAATCGTTGACGTACATTGTAGTTTTGACTGCCCGGCGACTCAATATATCTAACACCGTCTTTAAGTTTCAGAACCAGGAAATCGCCGTTTGGGGTACGGTACATTTTGCCCTCTTTGGCCATTAAAACATCCGTGTTATTATCCGCTGCATTTTTTGAATAGATCATTATCCCATGCAGGGTTTGCCCGTCGGCATCTTTCTTTTTCACACGGATCGAATAGCCGGGGAAACTGCTGCTGAATACGCCTTCGGGTAAAAAATTTGCTGTCTTTTGTTTGCGGGCATCATACAGCAATGAATAGTATTTTAGATTAGCCTTCGGCAGCATATAGTCCGAAAAAATGAATGCAGATATACTCAAAAGAGATACCACCAGCACCATGGGGTACATGGCCCGCTTTAGCGAGATACCTGCCGATTTGATGGCAACCAGCTCATAGTTTTCGCCGAGGCTGCCATAGGTCATGATGGATGACAGCAATACCGATAGCGGCAAGGCCATTGCCACATTAGTGGCCGAAGCATACAACATCAGTTCAAGGATAATATACCACTCAAAACCCTTTCCGATCAGGTCGTCGATGTACTTAAACAAAAATAACATCAGCAACACAAACATCACGATCAAAAAGGTGACTATAAAAGGCCTTATAAACGATTTGAGCAGCAGGAGATGTATTTTTTTCATTAATAAGAAACTGGTTTATGCAGGCAGCAAATGCCATCTGGCTGGCAAACATCTGTCATGTACGCGTGTAATAACGCCAGAATATGGCTAAACATTACAAAATTAGGAATTTATTGTTTTTCAGGCGCCCAATACACTTATAAGGTACTCTATCTGGTTATCCCATATGAGCCTGCGGTCATTAACCGTTTCTTCGGTTGCGAAATCGGTTATGCTCAGCGCCACGTCGTTGGTAAGTTCGTCCTGAACGATTTCCATCTCAAAAAAATATTGCGGTTCGTCATCCACCCACCTGAACCTGACTAACTTATTTTCTTTTATAGATACCAGCTTTGCTTTTTGTTGCTCGTCGTCCCATGTAAAAGTATAAACCTGGTCCTTTACGCTTACGTCGTCGGCAAACCATTGCGTTAACCCGTTGGGTTCGCTCAGAAAACTATAAAGGATGCGGGGAGATGATTTTATTTCGTATTCAATATTAAATTTCTTCTTATCAGACATTTTTGGTTTATACTTGAAGGCTACTGAGCCGTAAATGTTAACATTTTTTCTAAAGAAAACGAATTTCTGCTATATTTGCAAACCTTTTTAGACAGGGTCACGGTTTAAATTAATTCACACACAGGGATTTAGCCAAACGTTACTTTTGGGTTAAAAAAATGATACGGCGGGGTAGCTCAGATGGTTAGAGCGTAGGATTCATAACCCTAAGGTCGGCAGTTCGATCCTGCTCCCCGCTACAAAAGCCGCTTTACGAAAGTAAGGCGGCTTTTTTATTTTGTGCTGTTCGCTTTTACGTATGCACGAACGCCCCGAACACCCCGAACATGTCGCGAACAACCCCGAACACCCCTGAACACGCCATAAACATGGCACAAATACGCCAATAATCCAAAACAGGCCATGACAGGGGTAGATATGAAAGTGGGCCTTTGAAACGTTGTTCGGACAGGCGGGGACGCTTGCCGGGCGGCGTTATATTGGTTATGATGGCTGTCGCCCCAGGTTTAAATTCAGCTTGCGGGGTTCAGGGCATTATTACTATGTAAAGTTCTTTTATCATTCATTATGCTAACCTGCATATCTTTAACATCTGCAGACTGGTTGTTAAGCGTTGTTAACTCTAACCGCCAACAGGCGCAGTTATTACTTCATCCGAAAAAATTTCTATTTAAGCAATGACTTCTGCGTGCATAATTTCGCGGTGAAATACCTATATTGTTGAACCTTTTCACAACGGGATACCTGCGGGTGTATTAATGTATGGTTAAGTATTATGTCCTCGTATTTTTCTTTACCGCTATCCTTGCAGATGCACTGGGCCAGCCGGTGATACGGGATTGTATAGTGGCCCAGCCCCTCGCCCAAACGGTAAACTACTGCTCCTCCGATCAGCAGTATACCAATGCAAACCTGAGTAAATCGGCCTGGTTCCAGTTTACCACGACGGGGTTCGATGTCAATATCACGGTCGGCGGGGCGGGCGCAGAGGGCACATTGGTAGTCCCGCAGATCAGGCTGTTCAGCGACTGCAGCGGAACCGAGCTGGTGGGATCCTCTGTTTCATCAAATAATATCACCAGCCTGTATAAAGGCGGCCTCATTATCGGCAACACCTATTATATCGAGGTAACCGGCGAAAACGACGCAATGGGTACCTTCAAACTATGCCTCAACAATTATAATCCCATCGTCAAACCCGGACAGGACTGCGCCACCTCTTCGTTCCTGTGCTCCACCCAAACCATCTCGCAGCAAAACGTAAGCGGCGCGGGGCTGAACAACGACGAGGCCAAAGGCACCTGCCTGAGCACGCCCGGCCAGGTATCCGAGTCCAACAGCATCTGGTACAAATGGCAGGCGGCCAATAACGGCACGCTGGTGTTTACCATTACGCCGTCCAACACAAAAGACGACATCGACTGGGTACTTTTTGACCTCGGCCCTTCGGGCGATTGCGCCAATGTCAACCCCGCCAACGCCATCCGCTGCAAGGCTGGTTATGGCATTGCCACGCCCGAGTGCCCGAAGGATACGCCCTATTATAAAACCGGGCTGGATTTTACTGACAAGGACCTGACCGAACCACCGGGCTGTGGCAAAGGGCAAAACGGCAAGCTGAAATTTATTACCATGGTGCAGGGGCATGTATACGGCTTGCTGATCAATAACTTTTCCTCCGGGGCCAATGGCTTTACATTGGCCTTTACTGACCAGCAGGGGGTGACGGGCACAGGCGCTTTTGTCGGCCCCCTTGCTGGCATTGCCTATACCGGGCAGAGCAACTGCACGGCCAGCCAGCCGTTTACCTTTACGAGTACGTCGGCGCATTACGATTCGCTGAAATGGTCATTCGGGCCGGGGGCCAGTATTCAAACGGGCACCACACCCGGGCCTTACGTAATAAATTACGGCACGCCGGGCGTAAAGACCGTTACCCTCCAGGCTATCTCGAAGGAGGGCTGCATCGTTGTGGCTACCCAACAGGTAACAGTCGGGATAAAACCGCCACCGCCGGTAATACAGGCGGATAAGCAGCAATTCTGCGTAAACGACACCGTACGGCTGCAGGCCCAAATAGCGCCAGGCAATACCTATAGCTGGACCGGCCCCGCAAATTTTCATACCGACTCCTCCGTGGCGGTGATATCTATTACCGGTAGCCAGGCCGCCGGCATCTACAAACTCGTGATCAACAGCTACGGCTGCCTCAGCGACAGCGGTTCGTACAGCCTGCCCGCGCCGCTGCCCACGCCCGTCGCGGCATTTCATACCACCCCTCCCGCTGTAAACGCCATGTATGGGCCCGTCAACATTCAGTTTATTAACGACACATTTAACGCGGATACCTTTTTATGGGATTTCGGCGACGGAGCCACCTCCACGTTAAAAAACCCAACGCACACCTACAGCCAGAAAGGACAGTTCAGCGTCAAGCTGACCGCTTCCCTCAGCAACGCTTGCTACAGCTCCGCTACGCAAAGCAGCGTGGTCATCATACAAAACAACAACTTCCTGTCTATCCCCAATACCTTCACCCCCAACGGCGACGGCATCAACGACCTGTTCAATGTCACCATCACCAATATCAAAAGCTACCACATCCGCATCTTTGACCGTTGGGGCTCACTCCTGTACGAATCAAAAGACATCGGCAGCAGCTGGAATGGCATCTACCAGGGAAAACAGGCACCCTTTGGTGTGTATTATTATATCATCAATGCCGTAGGAACGGATAACGCTGTTTTGAAACGGGCGGGGTATGTGGCGGTTATAAGGTAACATCAGTCAATCAATATTGCGTCCTCCCCGCCCCTGGCGCGAGAATGCAGCGCGGGCAAAAGAGGTGGCATTCTCGCGCCAGGATGGGTAAATTAATACTTCAAACCCAAATAGTTATTCCGATATCGTTCATCAATAAGAAATGTGAATTTGTTTATTTTGTTAATCACCGAAGATTCAATTAAAAGTAGTAGCTTTTTATAATCGGACCTTTCTTTTTTTAACTTAAAATATGCAAAAAAATCGATGAGATAATCATCATCAAAATTTATTAAAGCATAATTTATATCTTCAATGGCTTCTTCCCAAAACGGAGTTGAAACAATACTTCTTATTGCAATATCGTATAGATAACTGTATCCCTTATTAATTGGTTTAAATTTAAATAGCACTTTTTTTATAAATGAAATTGCCCAATCTTTTGATATAACAGCACATAAAGCCAACAAAGGAGAGATTAATAATTCATCGTCTTCCATGTTTATCATATCAACATTTTTTTTTATAATATCTTCGCTTTCTTTGGCCCTGTCTATCATTTTAATAAGCGTAAGACATGCAAATTTTTCTTGCTTCGTACCTTCAATTGCAATTGTTTTTATGCAAGCGAAGAACTCATCTCTTTCCTTCTCAGTGGTCAATTTCCTATAATCAGATTCCAATATGTAAATTGGTTCAATTTGAATTGGTCCATTTATTATTTTGAGAATTTTCTCTTTCATTTACTTTACTTGTTTTATTAATGATGGACGAATAGGACTATCAAATTTATATTGAGGTACACCGTTAAACCAGTTTGTTCTTGGACTGAAAAACTTAGGTTTAGCATTTATTTGCAAAATATTAAACCCGTTGTCGAATTTACCCGCTGTTTGTGACCATATTTTTCGACTGTATAACAATGTATTGAAGTCTGATGCGTTTGTAATGTCTTTTATATATTTCCATTTTGTAACAAAACCCGAAATATTTGGATCCAACCCTTCTGACAATATACTACGTGCACCTCCAGGTGTTGTCACATGGACAAATGCATCATCCGCTAAAGAGCTACTTATATTGATAGCTCCGAATCTAAATTCTGAAACCTCAAAAGGATTGCCAATTTTAAATGGTATGACCTTCTCAGTCAGTAACATTGAAGCAGCTTGCTCGTAAGTATATGGACTTTTAACCAGATTGACCTGATCTTTAACTATTTGGTCTGGCGAAGTAGTAGTTACATAATCACTGAATTTATTAAAACTATTTTTCGCGCCATTTAAAACCTTTTTTATTCCGGCACCCTTAGTAGCTAAATTATAAACCGGGTTAATATTTGATAAATATTCTGCTGCATCAATAAGGCCATTATAGGCAAAAATACCAACATTACTTATACCCTTAGTGACTGCCTGATCTATGGGATCATCAGCCTTATGCTCCTGTACTTTTAACTTTCCGTTCTCAAAATTTGCTTCTAACCCATCCAAATCACTTGCCTGTATTGGGGTATTACTCGCAAACTGATATGGTGTAAGCTCGGGGTATTTTCCAGTCAACGGATCGACGCTCAAAAACTTACCCACCCTCGGATCATATATCCGCATCCCATAATCCTGCTCGTTCCCCACCCCCTTTACCTCATTATCATTCTCCTTCCCATTAAAGCCATACCTGTAATTACCACTCCCGGTATAGGTCCTACCCGGCATCAGGCCACCAAAGGCGTAGTAGTCCTGCGCGGTGGTCACATCCGGCAGGTAATAATCCAGGGTCGTACCGTTGCTGCTGTGGGCGATGCGGGTGTCGGTAATAGTCGCCAGCACGTTGCCCAGGTGGTTGGTCAGCTCATACTGCTTGTGCCCCACCGTATCCCATACGGTACCTGCGTTGTTTGTGGCCAGGTTCACGTTCGGCGTCCACATGCCCAGCCGGCTGCTGCCGTACAGGTGCTGTTCCTTCCAGTTCACCTGGCTGCGTTTGTTGTCGTATACCGCCAGCGTGTTGCCCTGCGCGTCGCGCACATAATAGGTGGTCACGCCGCCGGTAGTTTTTGTTGTGCGCTGCCCGGCAGGATCGTAGGTATAAGTGATCAACCCGTTGCTGCCGGTCAGGTCCTGTATCTTGCCGTAAACGCTCCAGTGGATATTGCTCACCCCGGTCTGCCGGTCGTCGGTCAGGTTGCCTATGGGGTCATAGGCGTAGTTGCCTGCCGTTTGCGCTGCGCCGAAATTGCTGGCGGCGCCGGTTCCGTTCAGGTAGTTCAGCTTGTTGTCTGTCAGCCGGTTGTTCGCATCGTGGTTATACTGGTAAGCCAGGTTATCCGTTACCCCGCTGGTTGCCCCGGAACGGTTTACGGTCAGGATATTGCCGTTGCCATCATACGTAAAATCCTCGCTGTAGCCGCCTGCGATATTGCCCGCATTCCAGCTTGAAATGGCCAGGTGCTGGCGCAAGTTTTTCAGCCGGTTCAGCTGGTCGTAGTGATAGGTATAACCCACGGGGTTGCCGCTGTAAAGCTGGCTCACCGCCACCGTGGCGCTGCTGATGTTGCCGTTGTACAGGCTCTGCCCCGTAATGTCGCCGGCCGCCTGCTGGTACTGCACGCCAAAAGCTGTAAAAGAAGATCCGCCGACAGGTTTATAGTCGCCGGCATAATAGCCCAGCGAGTAGCCGTAGGCGTCCCGGGCAATGGCGCTGCCATCCTGCCCCATATCGGTATTGGCGGTAATGTCCTGTGTATTTACCCCTTTCAGCCAGCCCTGCAGCGTATAAGCATGATCGACACCCTGTACCTTGCCGCTCACATCGCCCAGCTCCATCCGCGCAAGCGGGCCGTGCAGGTAATACTGGTAGCTGGCGTCCATTCGCCGCTGCGTGGCGTCCAGCGTGCTGCCAAACCCGTACGGCACGATGGTGGCCAGCGGACTGCTCCAGGCTTCGGTGATCCGGTTGTCGGCATCATATGTGTACTTGTAATAAAATTGGTCGGGCTGCCCGTTCTGGTAGCTCACAAAGTTCACCTTGCCGCTCACCAGGTCGTATTCATAGGATACCTGTTTAATGCCCAGCCCGGCTATTTGCTGGTAAAGGGTTTTCACATTGCCGTCCAGGTCGTAATCATAATAAGTGGCCTGCTGCACGGTACCGGCGCCTGTGTCCTGGTAGGTGCTGGCGGCAACACGCTTGCGCAGGTTGCCCTGGGCCAGCGTTTGTATGCCGTTGCCTGCCGGGGCCGGGTTGTCGTAATACGTATGTGTAACCTGGCTGTTAGTACCTGCCGCGCCGAAACCGGTTATCGTGGTATTATCGAGGTAGTCGGGTGTGCCGATGGTTACGGTAGCCTGGTTTTTCTGTCCCACCTCGGTTATCCGGCCCAGCACATCATAGGTGGTGTAACTGTAATTGTTGCCCGGCAGCTGTTTGTCATTCTGCGATATCACCAGCCGGCTCAGCAGGTCGTACCAAAAACGGTTCGTTCCCCCGTCGGGGCTTTGCTGGGTAAATACCTGGTTGGTGCTGTTATAAGCATAGCTGGTAACCAGCGTATGCGCCGGGTACACAAACGGGTGGGCAATGCTGTCAACGCGTGCTGCGCTTGCCTGGCTGATCTGGGCGTCGGTGAGCAGCGTCACACCTTCCGGCGCCACGGTGCGCACCAGGTTATCCGCCTGGTCATAATAGTACAGGGTGTAGTGATATACTTTCTGCGGCGCGTAAAGATTCACGGCCGGCGCCGCTGCCGAGCAGGTGCTTACATAGCTTGCGCGGAACAGGTCTTTCTGCCGGTTCATATAAGCCTCGTAATCCTGTTTGCCGTTTGCTACCGCCACCGCAGCCACGCTTTGCAAACATGCCAGCGGATCTGGCGCCACTACCGGGGCCTGGTTGCACAATATGGCCGAAGGATTGGTGGCCAGCTTCGTTTCGTAATCATTATATTGCACATAGGACAGCACAAATCCCCAGCGCTGGTTCATGAAATTGGTAAACACCGTCTCGTAGGTGGAATCGGCCGGTGACAATGTTTCACCAAACTGGGCAGCCAGGTCGGCTTTGGCGGCGGTATAGTCGGCAGGCACGATACAGCCCTTCGCGGCCGGGTCTAGGAAAACAGGCAGCGTGATATCATTGGCCAGCAGAAACCGGCATTGTCCGCAGCCGTTTTGCAGCGTCAGCAGGTCGGCGGCTGATAGCGTCATTGCGGGGCCGTATTGCTGTCCGAGGTAGCTGAACAGGCTCAGTGCCGTGCCGTTGGTGCTGTTATAGGCATTACATTGCGCCTGTAAAGTTTGCAGCAAGCTGCAGATCTCCGTGCTGGTTTTCGTTATATTCACTTCGCCGTTCTGCATTGGCGATAAATACGGATAAGGCGAGCTGATGAGCCATGGGTTAAGCCGGGCCGTAAAGGTACTTATCCCGAATACACCTTTTATGACATCGCCGAAGGAGGTATAACCCTCCGCGGTTGCCAGGCCCGGCGCGGCCGTACTTGCGCCGAAAGGATGACTGATGTCACTGCCGAGGTAGCTTACCGCGATCAGGCCGGCTTTTAATGCGGGGATCTTCGTGGTATCGGTGATGCCCGGCCGTAGCGCTGCGATCCAGCCTGGCGCAGCGGAAGTATCGGCGCTGTTGAACTCGCCGGTCAGCTGCGACTGCTCCTGCTGCTGGCTGGTAGCCCCGACAGAAGGCGGCAGCTGGGTATTGATATCGTCATAAAAGCGGGCTTGCTTGGTCAGGAAAGCCGGCGGGCATGTGGCAGGCACGCTATCATAAGCGTAGTTAAACACCCACACGTTCTGATAATTCACCGTTGCGCTCCCGGCCACCTGTATAGCCAGGCAGCTATAAAAAGCGGCAGTAGCAGCGGTTGGCTGTTCAGCTGAATTCAATCCCATAAATGCAGGCTGCGTACCAACCGCCCCCGGGATGACGGCCAGGACGTGCCGGGTGGGGTAAGCGCCGGTAAAATAGGTATCCGTGCCCTGGATGCCCGAGGCGGCCAGCACCGCGGGGCTCGTGCAGTTGGCCGACGCGCCCGACGGATTGAAGTACCAGGTCTCCCGTATGTTCCCCTCGCGGTGCACCAGCGACAGTTGCTGGGCCGAAACCGCGTTTAAATTATAGGTTACGTTATTGCCGTACAGCGCGAACCTGCAGCTGTCGCCGATCATCCAGCTGCCGGTATAAGTGTGCAGTCGCGATGACACGTTATAGGTATTGCCCGGAAGTATCGTGAGCGTGCCGCTGAAGAACGAAAGGCTGTCGGGAATGATCGTTTTGGTTGAAACGATATTGCCGCTCCCGTCCAAAACATTTTGCACCACATGGTCGTTTTGCCAGCCGCGGAACACCAGCGGATTGGCCTGGCAGGCTGAACAGGCGACAGACACCACCGATATGCTTTGCGCAGGTACAGTATTCGGCACACAGAACGTTTTGGCGGCATCTCCCGCCGCGAACTGGAATACGGTTGGCAGGCCCGCTGTGTTGATGCCGGCGGCGTAGCCGACCGTCACGGTGGCCGGCGTGGCCAGGCTGCCGTTTAACGACAGCGTCATCGTGGTATGCGCCGAATCGCAGGACGCAGCGGCCGCGCCGTTGGCGGCGGAATAAATGTTTACCGCGAAGTCAGTGACCGCGGGGCAGGCGCCCCCGACGGGCAGGCCAAGCGGGATGCCGACCGTACACTGGCCGGCACAGGTCGTTTGTAAACGCACCTTTTTGTAGTACTGCTGTTTAAGCTGGAAATAAAAACTCTTGTACAGGTCCCACTCCCGGTCCGGCACGCGGCAGGATGCCAGCGGGGTGCAGCTGTCCCAGTTACCGCCGTTGGGATCTGCTATAGCCGCATTGACAGTGGATGTCGGGTCGCTGCAATACAGGATGTAATCGACAAACTGCACCAGGCTCTTCACCGATGACGTGGTGTTTTGCCCGACGTTGAGCGAGTAATGTAAAAGGTCGTTGCGGAACGCAGCGCTGCTGCCGGCCCCCGCGCCGCCGGGCTGGAAGAACGGATCTGCAGCCACCAGCCAGTCGGCATTGGTGTAGTCGTAATGCAGCCCCGCGGGCGCGCCGGGGATCGTGGCTATGCCGCTGGCTTTTGTTATATTGTCCTGTAGCTGCTGGTCCCACAGTTCACTTCCCGAATTGGCGATGCAGAACTGCAGCTTGCAATATTCGGGGTGGTATTGCAGGAACTTCAGTGCCCAGTCGGCCTTCCAGTACTGTACCAGCATGGGCAGGGTGAACGTGGAGTCATAGGGCGAAGTCACCGAGCCGTCGGGCAGAGTGATTAGCTCCGCCTGGTAGTTTGATGAGGTTTTGGCGGCTGGTTGGAACACAGTGCGCCAGTTGATACTTATAATATTCGTGGCCGGCTCAAGCGGCACATTGTTTGCGTCGAAAAGCGCGTACTGGCCGCCGGGGGAAACATCCGCCAGCATCGGTGTCTGGTACTGGTCGCAGGGCGATACAGCCGGGGTGCTCCCGCACGTCGCCGACAGTGAATCGCAATAAGCCTTAAGCGTTGTATACTCGCTTGCCAGCCAGCCCTGGTAATCCGGGCCCGCCACGCTCACCGAATCCACATCAAGGGCTTTCAGCTTATTGGTCATCCCGGTAATAAAGCTGCTTTGCGTGCCCAGCGTTTGTTCGCAGGTGCTGCAGTCGCTCAAACATCCCCTGAAATTGATACCCTGCAGGTAAGGCAGGATAAACGCGGGTTCCTTTTTCAGCGCGCCGTTTTGCTGGCCCTGCAGCACGAACTGGTCTACATAATTCTCCATAACCGTTTTGCTGAAAGCCAGCTGGAAGGTGATATAGTACTCGCCGATGGCCGGGAAATTGACGTTTAATGAGTCGGACTGCATGCCGGCGCCGTTGCAGTCGGCAGTGGCAGCGCCCACCTGTATGGGTGTGACGGTTGTATATATCGGGGTATTGCAGTCGTTCAGCACTTTAATCGTCAGGTCATAATAACAGTTGCTGCAGATGGCCTGCGCCCCGCCGGGATACTGGTCGATCAGTTTTTTGATATGATAGGCGATAGAAGCGGGCCCGGTGAGCGGAGCGAGGTAAGTGGTGGTGGCCGAAATCGTCAGCCCGGTGCTGTTGAAAACGAACTTGCTTGAATCAAGGAGTTTGGTGGCTACGGTCCTTACAGGTACGATGGATGCTACCGCGTCCATGGCAGCAGGCGCCGGGCCGGTAAGTGCCGTTGCGACAGTTTTGCCGCTCGCGTTCAAATAGCTGACGCTGATCTGCCCGTTCGGGTCGACGACCATGTTCTTCAGGTAGTGGCTGGCATCACCGGCGTCGTTACCGAAAAGCTGGTCAAGTTCCCACTGTTCGGGCTTCCCGTAATAGTATTTCGTCGTTCTGCCCGCATCGCCGGGCTGAAATATCTTGCCCACGCCGCCTTGAAGCCGGGTACGGCCCGTGTTGTCGGCCGTATATTCGGTTACCGATAAGGGATATCCTTCCGCATCAGCGATATAATTGTTGTAAAGCCTGTCTGCCTTAAAAGGATTTTGGCCCGAATAATATTTTGACGCACCCGAGGACGTGTTCAGCGGATCGGGATTAAAGTCGCAGCCGGAACTCCCGCTGCCCAGGATATTCGAAGCACTGTAGGGAATGCTGCTGCTGTTTAAATTATAGTTCTGGAAGTAATGCAGGTACGGGATGTTGCCGCTGCTTTCCTTGAACGGGGCGGGCAGGATGCTCGCCGTTACGCGGCCAAAATCGTCATAAACGTTCTCCTGCACAACAGCAACATTGTCCGAATTATTGAGCGTCACCGTCTGGCGGCCGCGCAGCGTGCCGTCAAAATAGCTGACTACCTCCTTCTTCTTGCCCTCCTCGGCGAAGGCCGCCGAATATTGCCAGTTCAGGTTCTGCTGGTACCAGTTAAGCGCCCAAACGGCGTAACTGCCGTTATCCTGGCTATAGTCCCAATCTCCCAGCAGCCTGATACCATCTGCAGAATACTGCACCTGCCGCATGCGCACCAGGATATAAGCATCATTATACACCAGCGACAGCAGGTAGCTTTGGGCATTGGTGGTCACCCGCGTGGCATTGTGCAGGAACAATTTGTCGAGCACGGCCGGGTCGACCGCCCCCGAGGTTCCGGCAGCCATCTGCCCGATCAGGGTAAAATTGGCATTGCCCTGGTCGGCTGTGGTCCACTCAATGTCGTACTCTTCGGCCCCGGTAATAACGCCCCAGGTAAGCTGCAGCTGGTTGCCGCTGTTTATCGTGCCGCTGGTAACGGAAAAATTGTTGCGGACAAGCGAGGAGAAACTCCGCCTGGTTTTCAGCTTAACCGCTGGCGACGGTTTAGACGTTTTGCTTCCCGCGATATTCACCATCTGTACGTTTGGTCTGATGGCCAGGGTGGGTTTAAATCGGTATTGCCTTTCTATTGTAATATTATTGACCAGCTGGAAATCCTGCGGCACATTGTTCCCGAACTGCGGGCTGTAAATATTCTCAACAGTGACCCTTACCCAGTAAGCGCCCATAAAGGAATAGGCATCAGTTATTTTATATACGGCACCTTTTTTAAGGGAATAATTGACCTTCAGCTCGATGTTTTTTACCATAGGGGCCCGTTGGTCCGGGCTGGTTAAATATTCTACCTTAAGATACACCGTGCAGGTGAAATCCTTTTTCACAAAGGTTTCGTTGGTTATCCGGAAGGATATTGCGTCTTTTACGGAAATATTGGTAATGTCGCCCCAGTTGTATTTGGGGTTTTTGAACTTCTCGTCCTTGACCACCACAGTGTCGTTTCTTTTTATTTTACCCTTAATAAAGTTTTCATAAGGCTCTATCCCTGCAAAAGCGGTGAGCCTGGCCAAACCTAACAGTGCGAATAATAATAAAAATGAAAACTTCCTCATTTGCATTACATTATAATCAGTTCATACCCGGAATACTTTGTGGTTAGCCGCCACTTTCCGCCCGCCTGGTACAGCACATCCTTCACTGAAGGGTAAAGCGCAAGATCACCCCTATCTTCCAGCGTACGTAACCAGATATCAACCACCCGGTCGTTCTTTTTATTTAACGGGTCGCCAAAATCGCTTAACCGGGTGAATATTCTTTGCAGCTTGCCGGATACGGTATCATAGCTTACTGAAAACTCCTTACAGGTAATATGGGTATCATTCAATAAAGACAGCGTCCTGGAGCTTCCGACGGAATGGCTAACCAGTTCATATTTTTCCGACCGCAGGTTTTTCTGCAGGGAAGCAATATCGGCCACCGGTGTTTTCATCGCAACGGAGGGGCTGGAAAGAACGACCTTATTTTGCTCATGCTGGATAAATACGTGCAGGCCGTCCTGATGTATCGTTTCGGTATTTCCTATCTGGTAGTAAAAATCCGCACCGGCCTTGCAGAACAGGAATTTTAAATCCCGCACCGTATTAGCGGAGTCTTTCCCGTCCGTCACATTGACCGTCCCCGAATAGCTGCAATCGCGCCGGTTAAAATCAAACTCCCGGCAAACGGATTCCATTTTTCCCAGGAGCGAGGGATCGTAAACTGTATCCTTCCGAACGGGCTGGCGCACCACCGGCTTTTGGACGGCGGCGGCATCTTTTTTGTGGTGGCCGACGGCCAGCGCAAGACAGGTTACCGTGGCGGTCATCACCAAGGCGCTCAGGGACCATGTTTTATAATTCATTTTCATATCGCCTGCATTTAAGATCCTTTTTTATAAGATGACCGGCTTTCCTTTATCGTCATAACACCGCGTTCCGTTTCTTTTTTCACCCGGATCAGCAGCCCCTCGTCATCGTATTCATAAAATGTTGCGAACCCGTTTTCGTCGATCTCCGCCATCAGCCGCATCGTCTTATCATCATACACATACGACTTCATCTGGGCATCTGCCGGATGTATCCGCAGGTCGTCCAGGTACAGGGCCGATACCGGGGATGTTAGCGATAACGTCACAGCGCCTGCCGGCAGGCCGGTCAGGTCGATCGTGCCTTCCAGCAGCTTCCAGTCTTCCACCAGCGCCTTGCAAACCAACGTGACAGTCGACCCGTTCAGGCTCAGCGCCAGGTTAACGGATCTGTCCGTGGGATGGCCATCTTTTACCCATACGTCAAAAATATATTTCTTACCCGGGCTGGGCTCAAACCCGTTTGGATACAGGCCGGGCGTGCTGATCAGGTTATACTCGCCATAATCGTTGATGCTTAGCAGGCTGCCTGTTCCCAAAACCTGGCTGTAACTGTTCGTCGACAACGTTAACCCGGCGGCCGGCAACAACACGCTATAGTTGCCGGAGTGCGATGCGGCGCTGGTAATAAACTGGCTGATATCCGTCGAGCTGCCCGTTTGCTTGAACTCGTTGGGCACGCTTACCGCCAGGCCCGTTCCCGGTGTAAACCGGCTGTCCTCAAAACTGCCGGCGTATATCTCCCGGTTCAGCGCGTTGGATGCTACGGCGCCCGGCAATTCGCCGTTGAAATTGAACAGCGCCGCGCTGTACCTACCCAACGCATCCCGGTTTTCGAGCTGCTGTCCGAACCGGTCATAAGCAGTCACAGTATTCGCGGTGATCCACCGGCTGCGGCCATTCGACTGGTCGGTCACCCAGGCTGTCTGGCCGCCCGGGCCAGCGCCATAATACCAGTACGGGGTAAAATTGTTGATGTAACCGGCATTTTTTACATTCACGCCAGCGACAGCAGGATCGGTATTGTAATGCCGGCTTTGCTGGAACACGTTGCTTCCATACTCCCTCCAATTGCCCAGGAAGCCCCGCACATAAGGATTAACAGACTGCCTGTAAACAGGAACTTGTATGTCGTTTAAATTTGCCAGGCTGGCGGTGGTAAATACGGTATTGATACCAAATCCGCCAGGGGAGGCATTTTCTAACTGCGTCCTGGTGCCGGTATAAATTTCCATACCGATCCCACCGGGATAGCTGCTGTCGGAGTTAGTCATTTTCAATGTGATATGATGGATCCCTGCCGAAAGCGTAATTGGGTACATGCACCAAAGCGTAGTTGACCGGACAGGAAGCGAGACGTTATCAATTTGAAAAATATTGCTATTGTTGTTGTCTGATTCATACCCGATGTAGTAATCATTGGCGTCGAGGTAAATATCCTTCTCAATGTCCACAGGCTGGTTCAGCCGCTGGTCCGTGACCGGAGTCGGCCATATACCCGACCGGTTTAAGCCTTGCTGCAAATATTCGTTGGTGATTACCCCCTCGGTCCCGCCTGTACTTCCGTTGGCAAAAAAGTAAACGCCGCCGCTGCCCCTCGAGGAAAGCTGCACTGCGTTGCCGTAAGCCGATGAAACAACGGTGCCGACCTGTGTGTTGTCGGGAGGCATACCATTCTGGTTCATTGCCCAGCTTTCGTTAAAGGTTGTAGCGGATGCGTTGATGACTTTGAGGCTGGTCAGGTCTGCGCCGGAAGTATATAGCAGGTGGCCATATTGAATCGGGTTATTCAGGCTAACCAGGCTTTGCGTAGTGGAACTAAGCATATTCCTGTAACCCGACCTAATCAGTTTTACAAGGCCCCGGGGACGGAACCCGGCTTTTATCCCGCCGATAGCGGTGATCAGCTTTTTAGTGGAAGAAGCCGCTGATGCCGCCTGGTTTTCTACCACCCAATAAATATTTCCATCGTTGAGGTCAACCAACTGATCGCCGCCATTTAAATAGGATCCATAACTTGGAAACTGGCCACTGGCATCTGTGGTGAAATTTTGAAGCAGTATCCCTGCATTCTGGTAGGCCGGGCCCATCCCCCGGTATACCCAGTAGGCCGGGATATGCGTGGAATAAATGGCGTTGTTGAATTCGTTCTGAGTCTGCGTGACCACGGGCTCGCCGGTTTGGCCGTCATAGGCCAGGTCCTGCGTGGTTATCGTAGAGCCGTTCTCTTTCCTGACGACATTGCTGACGATCCCATAATACTGGCTGACCTTTACCGCGCAGGCCGACCGAAACAGCTTGTAATCTGAATTGTCATAGGTTGGCAGATAAAATACCGGGAAAGAAAAAAAGAACGCGCCGACAAAATCAAAGCCGGCGTCGTTGGCACGCCCGGTTGTTTTTGTTTCAAATTCACGGAAGTCCGTAAAGAAGTCAATATCCCTGCCAAGTACCTGGTTCGGCGATATAGATCCGTCCGGGTTGACCACACTGACCGTGTTATTGAGCGTATAGCCGCCCGCCCCCAGCGGGCTGGCATTGTAATTATAAACAGTTGAGGCGATTTCCGAACCCGACTGGTTGTAGGTCCGCGTCGCCTTTTGTTTACCATGCATATCGTTCAGGACAATGCTGTAGCCCTGCGACATGGTGAGCTCGTCGATACTGGTTGCGCCTAAAAATGAGAACTTGTTCACCGGCGGCTTGTTTTCATTGCTGTTTATCAGCATGGTCGTCACTTGCACCGGGAAATCCCTTGCAGTGTAAAATTCATCCACGGAATACCCCGTGCGCAGCGCGGGGTCCGCATTCCCGTTTTTGTCGAGGTCGGTAACCGTCACCTTGCTGTAGCCGACTGTCGGTGCCGGGAAAAAGGATTCGCCGAAGGGTTGCTCCAGGTCGAAGAAATCATCGATGGATCCTTTTATCTTTTGCACGTAAGGTACCGGCTGTTTCAGCGGGTTCTCATCGTTGCCTACCGCGGGCTCGTAGGCGGCGACCCCGCTGCTGATCGTTTTCCCGTTGTCGGTGGTGGTATAATCGTACTGCTGCCCGTAATTCGCTGCGGGCTGGCCCGCGTTGCCGGCCATGCTCTGCCAACTGTCGCTGATCTGTATCTTTCGGACCCGCACCCCGCCACCGAGCTTGTGACCATCCTGTTTGGTCAGTTTTACAAAACACCGGCTCAGTCCCATCTGGCTGGCATAGCTCAGCCGGAAGGCTTTATGATAAAAATTCTCGGTCAGTTCGCTGAGATTACCGATAGAACTGAGCACCGCCTTCACGGCCGTTGCAACGGCCGAGCTCGTTTGTCCGTCGCCCGCCCGCTGGTCGAAGCCCGGAAAGGCGTACCGGGGGTATTCGTCTTTCATACGCTGCCAGGCCGAAAAGACCACCGGATTGGCCGTAACGCCGCCGTCGCTCCTGTCCCGGAAGATCACGCTGGCATATCCCCCACTGACGCTTACGGACCTGATCTGTGCGTAACAGGGCACAAAATCATAGTCATAAGGCGGGCCGCCGCTGTTACTGTTCGGCGTGGACACCTTGACGAAGAATTTAGTATAGATGTAGTCGGAACCGTTCATGTAGTTCGTTTTGAACCAGGCCGTCGGATCGCCTGTGACTGTTGAATTGGGTATTTTAACCCGGATTCCCTTTGCGCTCTTCAGGCTCGCCGAATCTAAATCGTTACCATTGCCGTCTATCAGTGAAGTTATTGCAGACATAGCCATCGCCCGTTTGTTCTGGACATAGGCATAATCATCCGATTCATATGTGACACTGATCGTCCCGCCCGTCGGAAGCTGGATGGCGCTCAGGTGCCATAGCGCCGCATTTTGGTCAAGCCGGGCTTTTACTGACGGATCATTGCCTTGTATGTCCTGGTTGGTGTAGGGAAACGCATCATTGGGCAGCGGAAACAGGTTTTCGGACGAGGTTTTATATACGCCCCAGCGGTCGGCAGCCATATCGGTGTAATTGACGACCTGGCCGTTCACGCCGTTCTGGTAAGTAAACTGGTAGGGAAAATTGGCGCCCTTGGGGCTGTTGGCGTATTCAAAGTATACCTTTTTCAGGGTCAGTTTCCCGCCTTTTAACGGGTCACTGCTCATTACGCCCCCGCTGTTGTCTGCATTATTGGGGACGCCCCGGCAAAGCTCATACGAATACTCGAACTTGACCACTTTGATCGGTTTAGACATATCCGCCTTTGAGTACAGCCTGATCTCTTCCAGGCACTTTTGGGCGTTGTTCATATCCGCCCCGCCCGTGAAATCTGCTACCCCCATAGCATCCCTCCTGTTTTGCGTGATAAAATAAGCTATCTTGGTTTTGGACTCGACCGAACTGACGTACCAGAGCTCTTTCTCGCCGTAAACGATGCTGGCTTTGTCATCATCCTTGTCGGCCAGCAGGCCCCTGTTCAGCGTGGCCCCGTTAAACGGCGTGCGCCATTTGAACAGGTTCGGCATCCTGGAATAGTTAAACTTTATCGCGGTGCCCGGATCGTCATCACTGATCCCGTCGCCCGTCCTGTCCACATAGTCCGGCGAAAGGATGGCCGTCAGCAAAAATGAGGAGGCATACGCCGGCTGGGTCTGGGCATGGTAATACTGGTCTATGCCTTTGGCATGGCTGATCTGACCGCCGGTCAGGGTAACAGGCACCTGGTTATTTGTACCGGGCAATATCGTGTAGTCGCGTCCTTTCGCCCCTATAGCGAAACTGTACTCGGTCTGTTTGACATTATATACCGGCAGCCCGTAGACCAGCCGTTTGCCGGACTCATTGGTGACAGTAATTTCTGACAAATGGTGCGGCCTGCGGTAGCCATTATCGGCGCGCTGAAAGGTGGTGACCGGGACAGGCGTATGATTGACCGGCGGCTGAAAATTCGATGCATCGTAAACGGGGTAGTTTTTGATGGCCTTGTCCAGCCCGGCCTGTGCCGCCTCGGAGGCGGTCAGATAAGAAATTACCGTCCGGTTTACCGCGCGGCTGGTCTTTTGCAGCTTTGTCAGCGTATTATTGGTAAACTGGGCATTGGCCGTTTTACCGGTGATGCTGACCTCTAGCGGTTGAGTATCATGTACCTGCGAAACCATAGCGGCATCTTCTGCGGTCTTTTCGCCAACTACCTTAAAGTACATGTGCTGGGCACCGGGGTTGGTGTAGGACACATCCTGGAAATCTCCGCTGGTCAGGTAATTGTTATTGCTCACCCATTTGCGGGTGTTGTTGCTGGTGGACTGGTTGAACAGGGTCACCCCGCCATGATCTATCCCGGGAGGGCTGACGCCGATTCCCAGGTCGAGTCCGGCGCTCGTCGAAGCGTTATCGTCACTTACGGCATTATCAAAATAGGCCCCGGAACCGCCCCGATACAAGCGAAACTGGCCCGAGCCCGCCTGGCTGGTATAGGAAAACAGGTCGGGCGTGGTGACCGGCAGCGCAAGGTTAGGCAGTTCGGGAATGACTGTATTTTCCTTCTCCCGCGTAAAATCCATGACCGCATTCTTCTGGTTCTTTCCCCTTTCCGCATACATGAACCCATAAGCCGGGTTATCCAGCCGGGTCGAGGCGATGCTCCTGACATTCTTGTACCCGGTGGCGCCGACGCTGAGAAACGCGCCAGTAAAGGCGGCGCCGGCGTCGATGCTGAAGGAGCCATATCGCGAGCGGTAGGGCACCTGGATATTGGGCAGCACGGGCTCCGTATTGTAGGTGATGAACGACCCCGATGCGCCGCCGGATACGCTCAGCGTGGTCTTGTTGGTATTTTCTGACAGGCTGAAACCTGATCCGAGCGTCAGCGATTTTAGCCCCGAACGGCTGTTGTAGCCAAGCGAGGCACTGAGGCTTGCATAAGTAACCGTTTTATCGGCGATCGACCGCGAGATGCCCAAGTTTAACGAGGGGCTAACGTCCACGCCGCTCGCCGTGCTGGAGTTGACACCGATGCCCAGCGAAGTGGTGAAAGCGTTTTCGTTGGCCGTTTGAAAGGAGATTCCCGCATTCGCAGTGACCTCCGCGCCGATGCCGGTATAATTATCATTGAAAATACCCAATCCAAACGATCCTGATCCCGTGGCATGGATCAGTTTTCCCTTGCCGAACAGCTCGAATTTCCCCGTCACCCGGCCGCCGATGGTGACCTTTGGCTTGGTGTAATTATCGCTTTCGACATCGTCGCCGGCCATATCATCCGGGATGCCGCGTACTTGCCTGTTGATCGCCCCGACATTTACGTTCCAGCCTAAACCCACCCAGCTGGCTTCGTCGTCCATACCGGAACCCGATTCATAATTGAGGTTGATGGGATAACCATCCACATCGAGCAGGGGGATATTGTATTTCAGGCCGCCTGTAAACAGGTCTACCATATCCGAGACCCCGGCGGGCTGAAACGAGTGGGTCTCCGGCTGCGACGGCCCCGAGGTTAGTGCCAGGCACGCGGGCGGCAACAGCAGGTTGATACACATTAGCGCCAATAACCCGGCTGCAATTTTTTTCCGGTATGTAAAAGTTGATCCCATATGCTTTTATCCTGTTTTCACTTGTTTAGGTTCAAAATATATCTTTTGCCATCGATGATCCTGTCCTGATAAACCAGCCCGGCCGGCGCAGATCGCATGGACCGGTTGACCGGAAAGGACAGGAGATATTCAAAACAATGTGCGATGCCATTATTAACAGGCTGGAAATAGGACGGCTTTATATTTACCTTGCCGCTTTGCAGCGAAAAACAGCTGTCCATGCCGTAATAGAAGCCGGCGGCCTGATCCGTCCCGCCGCCGGAAGGGTATATCCTTACCTGGTAAGTCACCGAGGTCGTATCCGGCCCTGTCGGGGTGACTTTCATGGCCTGCAGGCGAAATGCCGATGTATGCAGCTCTTTAAAGCCGGCGAGCCCGTTCAGCCATTGCTCCGTGGCTGTACGGCATGCACATAGCGTTAATAAGACCAGGATCATTGTCAGCTTTCGTTTCATATCAGTCCTTGTATATAAACCTTAAATTTTTAATATCTCCATTAGGCAGCCAGAGCTTCATCAGGTACGAGCCTCCGTCCGTAAAGGCATCCGTATTGGCCAGGTCGATCAATATTTTGTTTTTACCCGAGGTAAGCCGCACCCGCGGAAGGCCTCTTATCTTTTTACCGGGGTTGTTCAGCGATTCGATCTGGTATTTGAAGTTCGCCTCTTTATAGGGGTTAGTCAGCGCGAACTTGATGGTGCCGACCGCGAGGTAATAGTTCCCGCGGGTCAGGTCTTCGATATCCCGGTAGCCGTCCTCGTTGAGCACGATTGCCTTCTTTTCGTTGCACTGTATCTTGAACTGCCAGATTTCCGACCGGCTCAAGATCGTCTGGTTCTTATAGGCAGTTACCTGCCAGGCATAGGTTTTGCCGTCTTCGAGCTGCCGGGCAATGGACGGGTAGACCAGCACGGGCGAGGTAACGTAGGACTGGTTGATAACGGGCAGGTTATATTCCAGCGCCTCGATCGCGTTCTGGTCCTTTTTTATCTCTGAAAGGACCACCTGGTAGCTGGTGCCGCTGATTGTCGGTACCAGCGGCTGCCAGGTCAGCGTGGGCTTTTTGTCACAGAGGGTATCCCGGTCATAGGGCTCGATCAGGTGCAGCTCGGCGAAGGGTACCAGATTATAAATGAAGCACTGCTCAACCGGGGAGTCGCTGCCGCCGGAGAGATTCATGGTAAAGCAATATTCATAGTCTCCGGGCGGAAAATAATGGTCCTGCTTGATCAGCACTGCGATCTGGTTGCCGAAAAATTCCACTAATGCGCTTCTGACAACAGCAGGCGGCAGGCCATTTACGCCCGGCACCAGGTTAAACGGCGCCGTCCGCATGGTCAGCACCGTTCCGTATTTCCTTTCAGAAACCGTTAGAGACAGCGTTCCTGATTTCCTTCCTGAGGAATTAATAATCTTGCAGTTCAGCAGGGCATCGACGCTCCTGCCGTACAGGTCGGGAATAAACTGGAAGGTCACCTGTCCGGACACATGCAGGATAAAAAATAGCGGCAGCACGAGGATTAACTTCTTCATCAGTTTAGTTTAAAATAGTATTTTATGGCCAGATCGCCCCGGTAAGCCGGGAAAAGCTCCGCATACTGCGGGGTGATCATATTTTTCATATAATTAAATGACGCACTGACATCATAGTGTTTACCGGCCATTAACTGGACGCTCTGTTTAAACCCGGCCTGTTTCGCCACTGAAGCGTTGCTCAAATAGGAAAGGCCGGACGATAACTGGATTTTTTTCAGGAACTGGTACTGGTAGATCACCTCAGATGTCAACATGTCCCCCAGGAGTTGGCTGGTCGCCATTTCCTTGTTATAGAACAGCGTACCGGTCAGGCTGCTGCTTTTGAAAACGATACTTTGCAGATAAGAAAAATTCCAGAGATTGCTACCCGCAGCCGAGAGGTAAGTGTTCGTAAAGGTTTGATTGGCAATACTGATGCGCGACGTGGTGGTATATTTCCCGATCTTATAGGTATTGTTCGCGTCCACTTCGAATTTTTTTGAATCGTATACAGACGACAGGGTGCCTGAGGTCGCCTTTTCTGTACCGCTTGCCAGGTACTTCAGGCTGAAATTGAAATGGTTACTGACCTGGTATTTACTATCCAGCTGCACCTGGTAGTTTTTCCATTTATCATTGGTGACATAGCTCAGCGGGGTATTGCTGTAATCGGTACGCAGGTCAAAGGTCAGCTTATTCTTGTAGAATTTCTTTTTTACGGTGCCGCCGAATTTCAGCGCCCCACCCGCATAGCCGTTATTTGCGGGGTTTTGGTAACCCATGCCCGAGTAGTTAAAATACACGTTATCCGATGCGTTCAGTTCTCTAATATCCAGGCTATGCCGGAACCCCACTGCAAAAGACTGGAACAGGTTGACCGCGGTGTTCAGATTGGCGCCGGATTTTTGCACCAGTATGGCCTCGCTCCCAGGCTGCGAACTGTTGTCGAACAGGGTATTCGATTTGGAAACGTCCACGGAAAAATGCCCGAATCCCGGGAGGTTCATTGCCTTTGATACCATAAACATCACCGCGCTCCCCGGAAGCGTAGGTACCGCATACTGCGCGTTATTGGATTGAGCGCTGTAGGAGCTGATCACGGACACCTTCACATTCCCAAAAACGCTCCGCGGCATTTCGGCCCCCACATAGCTCACGTTTTGGGGATATACATAAACAGAGCTATTATAACTTGCGTCCTTAAGCGAATTCAGATCGTCCAGCTTGCCGAACCCCACCGTCAGCGGGTAATAGCCCAGTTTTACCGTCAGGTTCGCACCATCCATAAGTTTACTCTGTTCGCCGCTGGCGCCCGGCAGCGTGGTGCCGAACGAGCCCAGGCGCAGGTCTTTAATGCCGCTTAAAAGGGATTGCAGGCTGTTGGTCGGTTTTTTATCCGAAAGGGTGGACAAAGCCTCGGATGAATTAAAAGAAGACGAGGTTTTGCCGGTTAAATAGTTTTCTTCCACGATGAGTTTCTGCGGGTCAAGGCCTTTAGCGGCCAGCTGGCTTTTGATATTGGTGATCACCTGCGCCAGGCTATCGGCCCTGCGCAGGTTAGCTTGCTTTTCCCCATCGCTTAGCCGCACGCTTTGGCCGCCGCTACTGTCGGCGGCAAGCGCGGTTTTTTGAACAGCGAGGTCATGTAATTTCTGCGTCAGGGCGGTTTGGTTCAGCCCGATCAGACCCTGTAAAGCTTCCGGGTTATTAATGATCTGCGACAATGAAGTGTTCTTCAGGTTACCGGCGCTTTGTTCAAGCGACTGTACCTGTTCTAAAGCCGTCTGGCGTACATATTCGGTAAAATAGAACCCATTAAAGGCGCTGTTTTTTAGGTCGGTATATTGCTGTAGCTGGTTGCGCAGGATACCGGCGAACATGTTCGGGCTGAAGCCGAGTTTATACAGGCTCCCGCCGAACGGGTTCTGTCCGTTAAATGCCGCCTGGTTATTGGAAATATTGAGGTTTAAGGGGATGCCCAGGATCATCAGGCTCCCTTTTACACCCAGGACGTTCTGAAATCCCGTTCCCTGCGGGACAAGCAGAACCGGGTTGTACTGCAGGTCGTTTTCCAGCGTCAGGTTAGCCGAAAAGGACGGCTTCTGCAGCGCCTTGAAATTTTTGGCCACGGCGTCATTGACCGATTTGAATGTACCGAACGCTTTGTCAGCCAGCGCCCCGGGCATCTTTAAAAGCTGGCCGGTCGCGCCGCCCACCTGATTGGCCAAGCCCTTACTGCTTAGATTCGGGAGTTTAATCGATGGCGACGGTGTGCTGAGTACCCCTACAGACCGCACCTGCAGGATTTTAGGAGCGGCGGGGGCTTGTAAGCGTGCCGGCGCCGGGGCGTCGGCATAGCCTTCGGTATAGTGTAAATAAAATGGTTTGGCATTCGCCGTTGGTTTTTTACCGGGGGTATCCGCGATAATGATTTTCGAAGCGTGGATTGTCGTATCCTGCCCATAGCACGAGGCCCCCGCGGCTACCAGGAGCGCAGAAACACACAAAGCTGAAAACCACTTGTTTACTTCCATTTAACTGGGTATTTGACCGCTGTAATGCCGATTATTTTTTGTCGGGCGTACGCTTATATTATTATTGTGCCGGAAGAACGCGCTCCGCCTGTCTGGCGGGGCATGCTTGCCAGCTTTGGCCGCAGCCGCTTTTCCAGGCCGATTTACCGCGTGCCGGGCGCCGTTTAGCAGCGCCGGTTTCAGCACGTTCCCCGCCAGGTTCCAGCGTATGGATGATTTGAGCGAACCGTGAGTACCGGGGCTTACGCTTTTAAAGGTCATCGCCGATTGCCCTGTGTTGTCTGAGCGGAAAGACAGCTGGGCCCCGACCGAGATCCCGACCATCGTCGAATCATCCGCCATTTTCCAGTTACCACCGGGTGCAATGATATAATTGCCGGTAGAGATGGTTTTGGTTCCCGTATTGAAAATGGTATTTTTCAGCACGGTACCCGCGGCAGTGCTGTCGGCCAGCAACTGGTTTCCCCCGGTGAACTGTACCGTATCGTCCAGCGTCGTCAGCGACCCTTTATTGGTAAAATGGCCGCCGGCGAATGCCGCGCCGCTTAATTTAATAGCGCCCGTGTTCAAAAAATCGCCGCCGGCCGATACCCATGCCCGGTTGACCTGCAGGTCGAGGGTACCGCTGAAAATAGTTAAAAGCCCGCTTACGCCCAGGACATCCCCACTGCTGCTTTCCGTCCGTTTGGTGGCCGTTCCCGAAACGACCAGGTTATTGTAAACAACCGGCGATCCGTCGACTCCTGCGGTAGCCGTCGTCGCGATGATCTGGTTGTCACCGGCATATTCCACCGTGCTGCTGCCCGCCCCATTATAAAAATCAGCCGCGCCCCAGGCCGCATTGTTTATCGTAAGTGCAGCGCTTCCCGAAACCTTCAGCTTTGCACTCTGGCCCGCCGGAATATCCATGCTGAACCTGGAAGAAGGGGTTGAACTGCCCATCGCCCCCGGCAAATAGGCCGGCACAAGATTGGTCATCATGATCTGGCCGCCCACCGTAAACTGGCCGCCTTGCAGGGAAAAAAAGCTGTTATTGTGTCCCAGCCCGCCCGACAATAGCGCGGTTGAGGCGGAATTTACAAATACGTTGCCCATTACGGTAAAATTACCAAGCGTGGATATCAGTACGTTTGTTTTAAAGGCGATGATCTTACTGGTTATACCATTCCCGATCACCAGGGAGCCGCAGGTCAAACTGCCGCTGCCGGTAAACGTGGTTCCTGGAACGAGGTTATCCTCACTGTGCATTAATGTGACCGCGCCGCTTACTGTGAGGGCTGCGCCCGAAGCAATGGTAACAACCACCGGCTGACGGCTGCCTATGGTCATGGTAGCACAGGTAAAGACGCCGGACAGCGCGGGCTGGTTCGTGAAAACCGCGAGGCCGATCTGCACATCATCCGAACTACCGGGAACAACCTGCGGGCTCCAGTTCGCGGCCGTGCCCCAGTCGCCGCTGCCGGCGCCGGTCCAGGTGATGGTGTTGGCCTGGCTTGACAGAACCCACAACACCAAGGCAACCGAAAGTATCAGGCAGCGCCTGATTCGGGCCCGGGAATAATTGTTCGCTGTTTGTGTCATTTTATCGCCTCCATTTGATTCGTTAAGTGCACACTTATTTAGTTCCGGGCGGCAACCCGGCTTTGTGGATTTATGGTTGTGTTTTAGCCATCGGGTTTTTTATCACCAGGCTATCAACCTTGACGTTCCTTTGAAGCCAATCCAGGTTTTTATCCAGAAATAACTGTTTATTGTTTTTTTCCTCCGGGGTCATCAATGTATTGTACGGGATAATCTCTTTTAATTCATGTGTCGAATTCAACAAAAAGTTGTAGGCGGATACCGATAGTTTTACGAAATATTCCTTCCTTTCTCTTTTAACGGTATCGGTCTTTTGCCTGGTTTGGGACATGGCCGTAAAAGCGCCGGAGACGAATACGATGATTAAGATTGTTTTTTTCATGTTATTTATTATTAGTGAATTTAATGTGCTACCCAGTTTGTTCCGTTATAAAAGACAGGGACAACAGTACTGCCTCCACCAACAACCGGCGCCAAATATGACCGCACAATACCATCAGTAACATAGGCCGTATCGCCCTGTACCCCGGCCGGTAATGTCGCGACGGTGTAGCCTTTTAGATTGACCGGTTGTAAAAAATCAATTTCGTCTGAATAAAACTTTGCTATGTCAACATTTGCATAATTTTGCACGTAAAGTGCCGAGTGTCCACTTGCTTTTGTGCTACCGCCGGCAGCAAATACCCCGTCACCCGTAGCGGATGTATTTTGGCCATATAAAACGTTGCCAGTTCCGTTCGTGGCAAACGCTCCATAATCGCCGGTAATTCCGTAACCCGTAGGCGCGTAAAAGCCTTGATTACCTGTGACAAGCCCATTAACTTGTGCAGTTCCACTTATCCAAAATGAGGCTGTTTGTGCTGATGCTGTTTGGTTTTGAATGTAGTTATTACCTCCTGATGCAAGTGCAAATGTTGATTGCGGTATATCACCCCCCCCCGCTAAAAGTATATTAGTTGATGTTGCACCTGATTTAACAAAAGTCGAGGCTGTATCTGCTCCCAAAAACCTTGCAGCACCATGTCCATAAAAGGAGATGTAATTTGTTGCTGAACCTGTTCTATCTTCAATAGCCATGGCCAAGTGTGTAGCATCACCACCCTGTAATAACAATGCACCATTTCCAGCGGTAGCTACATTATATATTACCGCGCCATATTTACCTGCACCGGTGGTAGAACCATGGCCTATTTCAGCAAATTCCGCATATACCCCTTTACCCGTTGTTACTAAATCTACATCGGCAGTTGCGCCGGTATAAGGGACAGCCCCTATATCACTTAATACAGAGTTTGAAGAAAGATAAGAAGGAGTTGTACCGGATAATTTAAGATAGCCCGTGCCCGTTAAAGTTGAAGTAAATGCATTACTACCTAAACCTAAGAATGTTTTTAACTCAGTAGCACCAGACAATGAAAATCCTGTTCCATTATAAGACATTACATAGCTATTAACAGCACCATTTAAAAAAGTAAAGTTATAGCCATTCCATTGCGTACTATTTGTTGCGGTAGCGGCATTACCACCTATTGATAAAGATGCTGCTGTACCTGTTAATCCTGAACCACTACCGTTGAATGATGCTGCTGTCAAATTACCATTTACATCCAAATTCATTAATGAGGTATATGTACCTCCATTCCCTGTCCAAGAATTACCATATCCCCAACTAAATGTACCGTTTGCTGCATTCATTATAGCAGGTTTATTTACACCAAGTGAATTTTGGTTACCCATTAATAATGATTGGACGCCACCAGTTGCAGTAATTCTTAAATAATCTTGGAATTGAGGAGAATTTGTAGTACTTAATCTTTGATTTTCTAAAGGCTGATACCTGCTATCTGCCGACGTGTTAGTTAAATATCGCTGATCGCCTTTTGGATAAAAATTAGCGATAGTCTGGACTATAGAGGTATCTATGCTAGATGTGATATTGCCCGAATTGTTGAAATTACCGCCAAGCAAACCATAAGACATTGTATGCGTGTAGGTTAATGCGCCCCCGCCAGGCAGCGTACCTGTACTATCGCCCGAAAAGGCGGTCCACTTTGTTCCGTTATAGTAGTTCATTGCATGCAGGGTTACATCATAAACGGCAAGGCCTTCTGCAGGGGACCAGATCGCATTCTTCTGTGCGGTGGTCATGCGGGGCAACAGGACCCCTTGCGTGGTGCTGCTTACCTGCAACAACGCGGAAGCTACCGGTGTGGTTGTTCCGATGTTGGCAGAACCATGGCCATAGGCATTGAATATGGTATTCTGATTGCCGTCGATAAGAAACTGCGGTGAATTAAAGTATCCCCCCTGCGCAAAGGATATTTTGGACGTGCCTCCCGAGGCTATATCGCCATCAGAATTAAAATATAAACCAATCCCCCCGAAAGTTCCGACCCCCCCATTGGCACCGGTAACATATGAACTGCCTGATGCCTGTATGGTTATACCGGCGTTACTTGAGTTCAGCATGGCAAATGTTGCAGCTGAGTTAGCTGAGGTGTTTTTTACCACGAACGCTGTCCTGCCGGACACCCCTGACCCGTTGCCGCTGATGCCAAGTTTAACATCATATCCGCTGATCATGGTATTAGGCGTGCTGGTACCGATACCAACGGCACTGCTGAATGTACTTGGACCTGAAAATGTTTTGGATCCGGTTACGATTTCCGCCCCGTTAATGTGAACGAGGTTGGAGTCACCGGGTATGACGGGTTTATTGGCCAGGTTGTTATAATTCAGGTAATAGGACGGTAGCCGGCCGTTAAACTGCGCAACCGTCGGGTTGGGATAGGTGCCTGTCAGGTCACCCGCGGCGGTTCCCGAAGGTGCTACTGCCACGGTCCCGCCGGTTAAGTCGGTTAGCCTTACAACGTCAGTAGGACCTACAGGGGCATCCCTCGAACTGAGCCTCCCGTTTATCAATAACGTTTGAGCGGCAAAATCACCGCTTATTAACTGATTAGGGTTCTGATTCAAAGTGTCGCCCGATGCGATAATTAACTTGTTATTAAAAGTAGAGCCCGCGGAACCGTTCCATCCCGCAGTCCATGCACCAATTATAACGTTTTTGGACCCTTTGACACTGGCTCCGGCTCCGTACCCTATATAGGTATTTGCGCTATCGGAAGCGTTTGAATACTCCCCGGAAAAACCCCCTATCATGGTGTTTTTTTTGCCGGTTGTCAATGAATAACCAGCCCCCACCCCGACTTCTGTGTTGTTACTGCCGGTTGTTATAAAAACTCCTGCGGCATGCCCTATTGCGACATTATATGTCGCATTTGTAACATGTTCTAATGCAAAAGAGCCAACAGCGACATTAAGCGAACCATTTACGAGAAATTTTAATGCCTCGTAACCGATACCCGTGTTATCCCATCCATAAGTCAATAAATTCAAAGACTGAAAGCCGACCCCTGTATTATATTTTCCGGTGGTTAAGGACGACCCTGCGGAAAACCCGAATACGGTGTTTTTTAATCCGGTATTTGTATGTGCGCCCGCTCCTAACGTGTACCCGTTTACGGTAATATCCTGGCTGAATGTTTTTGCCCCGGTTATGGTCTCTATCCCTCTGATGTGAACGATATTGGTCGTATCAAAAAGCGAATTGGATTTCAGAAAATAATTCCCCTGGCTGTCCTTAATATCATTGCCATAGATACCAATCCCCTGGCCGCCTTTGGTGATGGAGAAATGATCGATAAAGTTTTTTAATATATAATCCTGGGCCGAAACAATATTCGCGGCAACAATTAAGAAAAGAAGTGTCAATAACTTTTTCATGTGCTCAATTGAGTTTTAATCCATGTTTTCAGGGTTTACAGACACGCGTAAAAACGCCGCTGTTATCGTCCGGCATTGCGCCGAAACGTCCGTTTTTTCGGTTAAATTGGGCAATAGGATAGCCACCCCGAACTATTCCGGGTTTTTAAAAAACTATCGAATGCTAACCGAGTATATTAATTAACAGGTAAAATTGGAACGGCAGAAAAAAAACGTACAGCTTCGTGACGGGGATCCGGCTTTTGCTCAAAAAGAAATGGTGAAAATCTTAAACAGCTTCAACAGAAGGTGGAGACATAGATTTGGTTCATTGTGATAAGATTAAGGTTAAATAATATTTATATGATAAATATAAATAAATGGAATTCATAAATGCAAATTAAATTATAAATTAATTTAAATATTAACTGATAAGTACTACAATTCATCGATTAGCGGGCCCAGGAGGATAAAATAATGATCCAATCATACAGGCATCAAAATTATTGCACTTTGTAACCCTAATAGGCCGGCCAGCCGCCATCGGAAGTAATAATAGAAGCGGTAATAAAGCTTGATTTTGCCGATGCCAGGAATAAAGCAAGTTCGGTTATTTTCCGAAGGATTTGCAGAGCGCGCAACATTAGCTATTTATTTGAAGTGTACCAGGTGTGTTCAGGTGTATCTACCTGTACCGGGTGGTACAGTATAATAACATATTCTGAATAAAGCCATAATTTTCCATAGTTACAGTTGGTTTAAAAGTGTCATGATCCAGCTGGTACCGGCGACGGGGCATTACCGGGCGGACACAATTTATTCTAGTGTGGGCTCTACCCGGTGCTTGTCAATGTAATTATCAACCCGCACCAATTTTAGAATCTGTCCAATTATTTTGCACGGGTTTTATTCTGTAAACATCCTTTTAATATGACGGAAAACATCATTTGTCTCCAGCATTTTATATTACATATTTCCAGAATTAAATTTTATGAAAACATTTTACCAACCGCCGGGCAATATTTGATATTATTTCTTATTTCCTCACCACATCATTACCTCTCAATTTACAGGCTTTATAATATAACCACGCCTTTATTGCCATACATATTATGGCTTTCTATATTACACAATAGATTGATTTTCAATTAATTATATTTATAAATCCTACTACGTCAAAAGACAACTATTACAAAGTGAAGTAACCGTGTATAGTATTTTTATTTTGCGCCCCCCGCATTATCTGTACAACTTCGGCAACCAAACCAATTAATCTATTTAACTACTTAATTAACAACTATGAAGAGAATTTTTACAATCTCAGGGTTAGTACTGTTATGTTTGTTTTTCACAAATGCGACAATTGCACAGAACATTACCGTTAAAGGTAAAGTTACTGACGCAGCCACCGGCGAGAGCCTGGCAGGTGTAAGTGTAGCATTAAAAAACACAACTACCGGAACCCAAACCAAAGCTGACGGATCGTACACCGTTAGCGTACCTTCCAATTCTACTTTAGTGTTTTCGTTTATCGGATATGCAACTTTGCCGGTTGCTGTAAACGGAAAAACCACACTAAATGTTAGCTTGTCATCTCAAAATAATGAATTGCAGCAAGTAGTTGTGGTAGGTTACGGCACACAAAGAAAACTCGATGTAACAGGTTCCGTTGCGCAGGTCAAAGGCGAAGAAATTTCAAAACAGGCTTCAGTTAATCCCATCAGCGCGCTGCAGGGAAAAGTTGCAGGGGTTCAAATTACCAACTCGGGCGCCCCCGGTGCTTCCCCGCAAATAGCCATACGCGGTTTAGGAACCATATACGGCGGTACAAACGTTCTGTATGTAGTTGATGGTGTATGGTATGACGACATCAGCTTTTTAAACACAAACGATATCGAAAACATCAGCATTTTGAAAGATGCTTCGAGTACAGCCATTTACGGTTTGCGCGCAGCAAACGGCGTGGTGCTGGTGACGACAAAAAGAGGGAAAAAAGGTTCGACTACCGTTAATTACAATGCATACGCGGGCTGGCAATCGGTAACCAACCCGGTTAAGATGGCTAACGCAACACAATATGCCACATTAATCAACGAATTGTACCAGGCTAACAACACAACCCCGTTGCTATTCAGTAACCCGGCAAGTTTGGGTACCGGAACAAACTGGTACACACAAATTTTACGTGATGCCTTTGTTACCAATCACGAGGTTTCGATCAATGGCGGCGAAGAAAAGTCGGACTACAATTTATCGATCGGCTATCTCGATCAAAATGGCAACGTTAAAACGAATAACTACCAGCGCTATACGTTTCACCTTGTAAATAATTACCAGCCGGTAAAAAATTTAAAGTTTGGCATCAGCGCAAGCGGCGTGTACAGCACATCCAAAGATATACCGGGCAGTATATTTCACCAGCTATATGGTGCCGCACCTGTCGTGCCGGTTTACTATGCGGATAATACCTACGGCGATCCTACCGATTTTAATCTTGGTGGCGGGAACAACTATAATCCCGAGGCAACACTTGATTTTTTCAATCAGCATTCTGCAAATTACCGGTTTACCGGCGACGCTTATGCTGAGCTCCGGTTTTTAAAGAATTTCACCTTTAAATCAACCTTTGGCGGCGATTTTGGCGAAAACCAAGTAACCAATTATAACGGCGTTTACAAAGCTACATTTGCCCAGCAAAACTCAACAGCCGTGTTGAGCAGGGGCCGAAGCGAAACCCGCAACTGGATCGCTGAAAATCTTTTAACCTATAATGGCCAGTTTCACGATAATAAAGTAACGATTTTGCTGGGACAAACCGCGCAGCGCTACCAGGGCTACAGTGTCACTGAAACAGGGCAGGATGTGCCCGCCGGCGGCCCGCAGAACCAGTACTTTTCGCTGGCAACGCCAGGTACGTATAATATTGCCGATGGGGGGTCTTTAAATACCTTTTCCTCCTATTTTGGCAGGCTGAACTATTCTTACCAAGATAAGTATCTCCTGAATGCATCGCTTCGTTATGACGGTGCATCCCAGTTTTACAGCAATAATCCGTATAGCGCTTTTCCGGCAATCGGTGCGGGTTGGGTGATCAGCAAGGAAAAGTTCATGCAAGATCAGCAGGTGTTTGACTTGTTAAAATTAAGGGGCAGCTGGGGCAAGGTAGCCAACGCGGTAGTTCCTTATAATGTTACCACTCCTGTCGTATCAGCCGACCCTAAATTGACGGGCGTGTTTGGCGGCATTGTCTACCAGGGCGCAAACGTAAATACTATTACTCCGCCGTCAATTGTTATTGAGCGCGCAGTGGGCACAGACGTGGGTCTGGAAGGCGCCTTGCTAAACAACAGGCTTTCTTTTGAATTCGACTACTACAACCGCAAAACCCAGGATGCCATCTTTGGTATCCCCATTTTGAAGTCAATCGGCGCTACGGGCAATATCGTGGGGAACCAGGCCGACATCCAGAACCGCGGTTTTGAAGCTTTAATAACCTGGAAAAGCAATATTAACCACGATTTCAGCTACACCATCGGTGGTAACGTGGGGATCAACAATAACAAGGTACTGCGTGTAACAACCGGAGCCAACCCGCTTTACGGCGGTGGCGGCGGCCTTTCAAATGGCGCACTGGCTACACGTACCATCCTTGGACAGCCAATCGGCGAATTCTTTGGTTATAAAGTTGCCGGGGTCTTTCAAACGCCTGCGGATATCGCAGGCTCTGCCCAGCCAAATGCCAAACCAGGCGATTTTAAATACGTTGATATAAACGGCGACGGGGTAATTGACGGCAGGGACCGTGTGAACCTCGGCAGCCCCAACCCTAAATACAACTACGGTTTTAACACCAACTTTACCTATAAAAACATCGACCTGACCCTGGATTTTCAAGGTGTAACCGGTGTAAGTGTTTATAACGCAAACATTGCCTATCGCTTTGGCAATGAAAACTTCACACAGGATTTTTATAATCACCGCTGGCATGGAGCGGGTACATCCAATACCTACCCATCGGCAAATGTCGGCGCTAATTCAAATGCAGCGCCCAATTCTTTCTATGTAGAAAGCGGCGCTTATTTCAGGTTGCGTAATGCACAGCTGGGTTACACTATACCCGGAAGCCTATTATCAACATGGCATGTTAAGCGTATCAGGTTTTACGCCAATGCCCAAAATGCCATCAATATTTTCGGCTACAAGGGCTTTAGCCCCGAAATAGGTGGCTCACCCGGCAACGCAGGTATCGATACCAATGTGTATCCGCTTTATGCAACTTATAATTTCGGTGTAAACGTTACTTTTTAATTGAACTGACATGAAAAATAGAAAGCACTATCTGCAAAAAACCATCGGTCTTGGTCTTTTTGTGACACTTATTTTAACCCAAAGCTGTAAAAAAAGCTTTTTGGATCAGCCCCGTCAGGGCCTGCAGCCACAATCTCAATTCTGGCTAACACAGGACGATGCCACAAAGGCTGTAACGGCCCTGTATGCTAATCTCCATGAATACAAAAACATCGCCTTCGCGCCGATCGCAGTCGAGAGCATGGGATCGGATGACGCGGAAAAAGGAAGCAGCCCAAGCGACGCTGCCTTTATGAATGATTTTGACAATTTCTCAGCGACCGCTACGGAAAGCCAGCTATCAGATTTTTGGGCTGGCCAGTATCAAACTATCAACTATGCCAATCAAAACCTTGACCATATCCCTAATATAAATATGGATGCCAATTTAAGGGCCCGCTTCCTGGCGGAGTCAAAGTTTATCAGGGCATACGCTTATTTCAGGTTAGTGAGGGCTTTTGGCGATGTGCCATTGCGTTTACATGTACCTAAAAACAGCAGCGAATATAATATTCCGCGTGCGCCAAAGGCGCAGGTATGGGCAGCCATCGAAGCTGATCTGAATGATGCTGCAGCTGTTCTGCCCCAGGCATACGGACCGGCAGATGCCGGCCGCGCCACAAAGGGTGCAGCCTTATCGTTACATGCAAAAGTAGCCATGTATCAGAAAAAATGGGCAGATGTTTTAACGTATACAACACAGGTAATGGGCTTAGGCTATACCCTTTTCCCTAATTTCGAGCAGCAATTTCGCACCAACAATGAAAACAATTCAGAATCGGTTTTCGAACTGCAATGCAGCCTGATCACCGGTAATAAAGCTGCTTCAAACTCACAGTATTCGCAGGTGCAAGGTGTGCGCGGCGTAACCGGCGGCGGATGGGGTTTTAATGTTCCGACACCAGACCTGGTAAATGAATTTGAGCCGGGCGATCCACGCAAAGCAGGCACCATTATTTTTAGGGGAACAACAACAGCAGAAGGGGATGCTATACCCGCCGTTGGAGATAACCCAATGTACAATTATAAATCATACGTACCATTCGGCCAATACGTATCGGGTTATAATGAAGGCTGCCAGCAAAATGTAAGGGTGATCCGTTATGCGGAGGTGCTTCTTATGAATGCGGAAGCTGCCAATGAGTTGGGTCAGCCTGCCCAGGCCTTAGTTTCTTTGGAACTGGTTAGGGCGCGTGCGAGACAAGGAAACGCTGCGATCCTGCCAAAGGTAACAACTACCGATCAGACCGCCTTGCGGGCGGCAATTTACCATGAGCGTCGTGTAGAACTCGCCATGGAATTTGACCGTTATTTTGATGTGATCCGCCAGGGGCGTGCAGCACAGGTATTTGGCCCGAAAGGATGGAAGGCGAACAAAAATGAAGTATGGCCTTTACCGCAGAGTGAGATTGATTTAAGTGCCGGCGTATTAACGCAAAACCCAGGTTATTAATTTCTAAGAACAAGTAATTATGAAAAAACTGATCTATATAGGCGTGATAGCGATCTGCTTAACATCATGCCAAAAAAACTTTGACCCGTTAACGTTTAAACCCAAATTGGCTATCAACGGATACACGGCAACCAAACAAGTTGCAGCCTCCAGCCTGGTGGCTTACTGGGCCTTTGACGGCAGTACCGCCGATAGTGTTTCAAATACATCGGGCACAGCAGTAGGTACTGGTTTTACCGTGGGCCTCCTTAATCAGGCATTGCAGGGGGCTGATAAATCGTACCTGTTGTTTAATACGCCTGCTTCCATTCAAAGCCTCACCAGCTTTACGGTAACATCATGGGTACATACGCCTCAAAACACAAATGGCATCGTTGGTATTTTGGATATTGCCAACGCAAGTGCGCAATGGGGAAACCTATCGATATATTTTGAAAATGGAGGGACCGCAACCAGCGGCAATTTGAAAGTCCATTTAAATAATAATGGTGTTGAAGCTACGTTTGGTAATTTTGCTGTTGCCAATCCGTGGGACAAATGGATAAATGTAGCCGTAAGTTATGATGAAACTTCGTCCACCCTTAAGGTGTATGTCAACGGTTCGGTACTGGCAACAAAAGTTCAGACAGGCTATGGGGCGCTGCATTTTCAGAATGCATCAAAAATGGTATTTGGCACGGTTCAGTTTCAAACTACGCCCAGCCTTACCACGGCTTCAAAACCATCAATATTGGCCAGCTATTTAACCGGCCAGCTGGATGAAGTGAGAGTATATAACAAAGCATTAAGCGATGTTGAAATAAGCAGCATCGTAAAATTGCAGAGCCGCGGAAAATAATTTTGATTGAGTAATATAAACTGTTGATTAAGGGCTGAGGCTGCCTGCCGGAAGGTCGGGCGGCCTTTTGCTTTACATGGCCAGCGTATCGGCGCAATAAGTCTCAAAAAGAACCAAAAACTGTATCTTTCTAATGATGAAATATAAATTCCTTTTAATCCTGTTTTTTTTACTTCCGGTACTATCATTCGGACAGGCGGCTTACCGTTTAAACACAACCATAAACAGTTCCTGGAACTTTCATAAAGGCGACGTGGGACCCGGTAACAGGGCGGAAGACTGGCAAATGGTCAATCTTCCGCATACCTGGAATGCGGCTGATCCGTTTGATAATACCCCGGGCTATTACAGGGGCGTCGGATGGTATACCAAAGATATCGCTATCCCCGTGGAGTGGACAGGGAGAAAAATATTTCTTTATTTTAAAGGAGTCAACCAGGAAGCGCAGATTTTAGTTAATGGCCAGGTAGCCGGCACCCATAAGGGCGGGTATACCGCTTTCAGCTTTGATATTACTCCCTATATTCATTACGGGGCGCTGAATGCAGTGCGGATAAAAGTCGACAATAGCTTTAATAAGGATATACCGCCTTTAAATGCCGATTTCAACTTTTACGGGGGAATTTACCGGGACGTGGAGCTCATCGTTACCGATCCGGTACATTTTGACATGGGCAACTATGCCTCGAGCGGCATTTTTATTGAGACGCCTCAGGTATCTGAATTAAAAAGTACTGTTTTGGTAAGAGGATCTGTATATAACGAGAGCTCAGCGGTAAAAACCCTGGAGGTTTATTCTGTTATTATGGATAAAGATCACCGCCAGGTTGCACAGGGCCGTACTGTTTTGACCATCGCACCAAAAACCGGCAAGGAGTTCAGGCAGGACAATATCGTGATAAACAACCCTTCCCTTTGGTCGCCGCAACGGCCTTACCTGTATAGCGTTTATTCAACGATAAAAGAACTTAACACCCATAAGACGCTTGATGAGGTGGTGAACCCACTGGGCATCAGGTGGTTTTCCATTAACCCGGAGAAAGGTTTTTATTTAAACGGGAAAAGCCTGCCCCTTTTAGGCGTTAGCCGCCATCAGGACTTTGCGGGGATGGGAAATGCTTTAACACCAGATATGCATCGTCACGATTTCGAAATGATAAAGGCAATGGGCGCTAACTTTGTAAGGCTGGCCCATTATCCGCAGGACCCGGAAGTATACCGGGCATGTGATGAATTGGGACTGCTGGTTTGGTCGGAGGTTCCGGTTGTTAATGCGATAACAGCCTCGGATGCTTTTTTCAATAACGCCGAAAATATGCAGCGGGAACAGATCAGGCAAACCTATAACCATCCGTCGGTGATCATTTATGGCTTTATGAATGAAGTTTTTATAAAAATGGTTACCAATAATAAACTTTCGAAAGAGCAAAAAGACCAGAATATTGCAACTACGCTAAAGCTGGCGCATGAACTTAACCATATAACAAAAACTGAAGCACCGGGCCGCCTGAGCGCAATGGCCATGCACCACCACCCCATTTATGATGAAACCGGCATTTCAAGCATCCCGGATATTGCCGGGTGGAACCTGTACTTTGGATGGTATTACGATAAGCTGGATGATTTCGGCCGTTTCCTGGATGAACAACATAAAAAATATCCCGATCGCGCGATGATCATATCTGAATATGGCGCTGATGCCGATGAACGTAATTTCGCCTTTCATCCCCTGCAATGGGATTTCTCGGGCGATTATCAACAGGTAGTACATACCTCTTATCTGAAACAGTTTAAAGAAAGGCCTTTTGTTACCGGGATGGCCGCCTGGAATTTCGCGGATTTCGGCGCCGAGGGCAGGCAGGATGCCATACCGTTTATTAACAAAAAAGGACTAACAAATTATGACCGCACGCCCAAAGATGTATATTACCTGTACCAGGCCAATCTATCCTTAAAACCTGTTATACATATTGTTAATAATGCCAATGCCAGCCGCGCCGGTGTAGCAAGCGATACCAATTCGACTTATTGTACCCAGCCGGTAAAAGTTTTTACAAACAGTAAATTTATTGAACTCATGGCAAACGGTCGTTCTCTTGGCAAAAGGGAAGTTAGCGACCGCCAGGTAAGTTTTGATGTGCCATTTGCTGATGGGCAAAATCATTTGAGGGCGGTAGGTGACGAAGGCGGCAGCACCGAAATAAATATCGATTTCAAATTAATTCCGTTTCTTCTCAATTCGCCTAAATTTACCGGCATCGCTGTTAATGTAGGTTCACACCAATATTTCTGGGATAAAATAAGCCATACTACATGGATACCTGAACAACCTTATAAAAATGGTCAGTGGGGATATATCGGGGGTGCAGTTTACAGTCGTGATACGGACAAACACCAGGGTATTCCCAACCGGATAACCGGTACCATTAATCACCCGCTGTTTCAGAGTTTACGTGAGGGGTTAACTGATTTTAAGTTTGATGTGGCGGAAGGACAATATGAAGTGACACTTCTTTTTGCAGAACCTGACAACAGGACGGCTCAAAATAAGCAAGTGTATGATTTAAGTAAATCTACCGGCAGTAAGCCGGATTCATCAGGTCGGGAATTCGACGTATTGATTAACGGCCAAAAAATGATCGGTCATTTAAATTTATCCCGTGACTATGGCAGTTTAACTGCAGTAACCATCGCTTTAAAAGCCAGTGTAACCGGCAAACAGGGATTAAACGTGCAATTCATTCCCGTAAAAGGGCGTAGTGTTTTGAGTGGCATCCAATTAAAAAGATTAGCTAATTAGCAATTCCTGTTTCTATTTAATAAAATTACATAGTTTAATCCGATAATCATTAAAATGTTCCCAGGCCCTTTATTTAATAGCTTAAAAAAGCGTTTCATTTTAAGTATAGGTATATTCTTTTTAACCTTTGCTTCTGCATATGCGCAGCTTCAAAGCATAGGCAGTCCGCTGGTACAAAATTTCACCAAATCCCAATACCACTCCGGGAATAAAAACTGGGCCGCTGCTAAGGATAGTAAAGGGATCATGTATTTCGGCAACTCCGAGGGTTTGCTGGTTTATGATGGCAGTTATTGGCAGTTATATCCAACCAAAAACCACCTGATTATCCGGTCTGTAGCCTGTGACGCCGGAAACAAAGTGTATACCGGAGCCTATGGGGAGTTTGGATACTGGAGTTATAACGATAAGGGCAGGTTTAATTATCACTCGCTGATTCACCTGGTTGAGCACAAATACAAGCCGCAGGATGAGATATGGAAGATATATATTGATGGCGACAGGATATTATTCCAAACGTTTTCCGCCATTTACATTTACCAGGGTGGCAGGATAACCGTCATCAAAAGCAAACATGACCCTTATCTTTTTTTGTTGAGGGCAAATAACCGGTTCTTTGTGCAGGTTCATCGCCAGGGACTATTTGAACTCAAAGGCAATGAACTTGAGTTGATAAAAGGATCCGCTTTTTTAGGAGCCAGCCACGTGCTATCGGTGCTTCCGTATAAAACGAACAGCTTCCTGATCGGCACTTCTAACCAGGGAATTTTCGTTTACGATGGCGACAAGATTTCGCCATGGAACATTAAAGCCAATGCACTATTAAAATTAAGCCTCCTTAATAATGGCACCCGGATTGATGGTCAATTTTATGCCTATGGAACCATCTTAAACGGTATAATTATTTTAAATGAACAGGGAGAAATTGTTCAAAAAATAAACAAATCAAGCGGCCTGCAAAATAATACGGTACTGAGCCTGTTCACGGATGATCAGCAAATATGGGCCGGCCTCGATAATGGAATCGACAGGATCGAGCTGAATTCTTCACTCTCGTTCTATTTTGACAAAGCGGGCAAATTCGGGACGATATATGCCAGTGCAGTTTTCGGCGGCAATATATATCTGGGAACCAACCAGGGTATCTTTTACAGCAAATGGCATGGCGAAAGCAACTCCGATTTTTTATCGCTCAATTTCGAGCTTATTAAAAATTCACAGGGACAAGTGTGGAACCTTTCCCCGATTGACGGCCAGCTTATTTGCGGCCATAACGACGCGACCTACCGGATAGAGAACAACGTTTTGGTAAAAATAAGCGATGTTAAAGGCGGCTGGACGATCAAACAGTCCGTATATAATCCCAATTATCTTATACAGGGTACTTATAATGGATTAGCTATCTACAAAAAAGATAATAAAGGTTTTTGGACATTCGATCATATGGTAAGCGGGTTTTCGCATCCATCCCGCTATGTTGAACAGGACGCCAAAGGGCAAATATGGGTTTCACATGCCTACAAGGGTGTATCGAAACTGGTACTTGACGGCGACCTTAAAAAGGTGCTTTCAATAAAAAATTATGATGAAAGTTCGGGCCTTCCTTCCGCGTATAATATCAATGTGTTCAGCGTGGATAACCGGATACTTTTCTCCTCGAACTCGGGGTTTTACGTATACGATGATTTTACCGACCGCTTTTCGCGGTATAATGATCTAAATGTCAAATTAGGCGATTTTGCGGCGTCAAATCGTATCATAAAAGCCAGGAATAACCAATATTGGTTTATTAATCATGGCAAAATAGCATTGTGTACGATCAACCCCGGCGCGCTGCAAATTGACTCGGGAAAATTCACCATGTTAAAGGACCACATGGTTCAGCTGTATGAAAATGTAACACGTGTTAAAGATGATGTATACCTGATCAGTATTGATGACGGATTCGCAGTATATGATGCCAGTAACACAAGTAAATTTCAGGCCTCATATCCCCCTGTACTTATCAGAAGAGTGACCAATATTAAAGATAAGCTTAAGGTGATCAGCGAAACCGGTAATGTTGATGGACGGGTGGATATTCCATATGCGGACGATGACATAAGAATTCAATATACCCTACCTTATTACCGGCAGTGCCAGATCAAATACCAATATTACCTGGAAGGCTATTCGAGTCAATGGTCGGAATGGACAAAGGAAACTGCCAAAGATTTTACAAACCTGAACGCGGGAGATTACGCTTTTAAAGTCCGGGCCAAAATAGATGAAAAAACCACATTGTCGCCGTCTGTTTTTGTGTTTCGTATTTTAAGGCCCTGGTATGCAAACGGCTGGGCATTTATTGTTTATTGTGCTTTGCTTTTCGCGTTTTTGATGGGGTTGAGAAAGTTGTATCAGTTGAAGCTGATCAAACAACACCATTCGCTTGAAACGAGATTGCAGCAGGAAGCAAAAGAGGCGCTGCAACAGGAAGCCATTGCAAACGAACAAAAGATCATCCTGCTTAAAAACGACCAATTATCTGCCGACCTTACCAGCAAGAAAAGACAACTGGCCAGTACGGCTATGAATGTTGTGCAAAAAAATGAAAACCTTCAGAAGATCAAAGATAGCATCGTCCGCTTCAAAAAAGCCGGTGGCTTTTCCGCACAGGAATCTGCCGAATTGAGAAAAATAATAAAGCTCATTGATAGTGGTATGGATGAAGACAAGGATTGGCGTTTGTTCGAAAACAGCTTCAGCGAGGCACATATCGATTTCCTGAAAAAACTAAAAGCCGACCATCCCGCGTTGCTGCCCAGCGACTTAAAACTGTGTGCCTATCTTAAAATGAATATGAGCAGCAAAGAGATCGCGACATTATTAAACATAACCGTACGTGGTGTGGAGATAAGGAGGTATCGTTTGCGCAAAAAACTAAATTTAGAGCATGATAAAAACCTGGTTGAATTTCTAATGAACGTCTAAGCGATTACGCAATATTTGATTTAGAAAATCCGACTACATCACTACCTCTCAAAAACCATTTTAAAAGCTTACACTCAACCTGGTTAAATACAGCCCTGCCAGTATAAAACATGATCTTTTAACATATTTAGATGTGGCAATGAAGGGATGGCTGTATTTTTAGTTTGGAGAAATTAAGTTCAATTTTGATTACCAGTTACTGAATTAACCAATTACAAACAAATTAGTCTGCTTATTAATGAAAAAATTACTGTTAACAATTCTAAGTGTTATTGCGGTTTTAAGCGCTTACCCGCAAGGCGCCGTTCCCGTAAAAAATGAAAGAAAAAAAATCTCTGATAAGGCGCTTCTTGACTTAGTTCAAAAACAATCCTTTAAATATTTCTGGGACTTTGGCCACCCGGTAAGCGGACTGGCGCGCGAGCGCAGTAACGGCGAAGGGCATAAATTTGGCAACGAGGTTGTTGCCATAGGCGGCAGTGGCTTTGGTATTATGTCGATCATTGTTGCTGCCGACCGGAAGTGGATAACCAGGGACGAGGCATTGGATAAGATACTGAAAATGGTAAACTTCCTGGATAAGGCAGATCGCTTTCATGGTGCATTTCCGCACTGGCTGAATGGTACGACAGGTAAAGTAATTCCCTTTAGTGTAAAGGATGATGGCGGTGATATTGTAGAAACTTCGTTTCTTTTTGAAGGCCTGCTTAGCGCCAGGCAATATTTTCATCGCAACAATGATAAAGAAACATTATTACGCAACGAAATTAACGCGCTCTGGAAGGATGTTGACTGGAACTGGTATACCCATGAACAGCATATCCTTTACTGGCACTGGAGCCCGGATTACCAATTTGGTATGGGCCATGGCATTGTCGGCTGGAACGAATGCCTCATCCCCTACGTGATGGGGGCTTCATCGCCGACGCATGCGATAGATACTTCCGTTTACCACCAGGGATTTGCCAGGGGCCCGCGTTTTTTAAATGGCAAAACTTTCTATGACTTCCGCCTCCCGCTAGGCCCTGATTACGGCGGGCCGTTGTTTTTTACACACTATTCCTTTATGGGTTTAGATCCGCGTAAGCTAAAGGACAGGTATGCAGATTACTGGGAGCAAAACACGCACCATACACTAATTAACCGCGCCTACTGCATAGATAATCCTAAAAAATATAAAGGTTACGGAGAAAACAGCTGGGGCATCACTTCAAGTTATAGCATAAAAGGATATGCAGCCCACTCTCCCACCCGCGACCTCGGCGTAATCAGCCCTACAGCCGCATTATCCGCCTTTCCTTATACGCCGGAATATTCTATGCAAGTGCTGCATTATCTCTATTATAACCTGGGTGACAAACTTTGGGGCGAGTATGGTTTTGGCGACGCTTACAGCGAGACCGCCAACTGGTACAGCAACAACTATTTAGCAATTGACCAGGGGCCGATTATTGTGATGATAGAAAATTACCGGTCGGGATTGCTATGGAAGCTTTTCATGAGCTGCCCCGAAATACAAAAAGGTTTAACAAAACTTGATTTTCAATATAATTAATCATAAAATGAAAACTGCCAAATTCATTTTTCAGTCGCTGTTTATCGGATTACTTTCAACCGCAGCTTTGCCAGCTCTTTCCCAGGAAATGCGGATGGAAACCTACTGTAACCCGCTGAACCTGGATTACACTTATATGATCCATAACCAGGATAAGCAAATTTCTTATCGCTCGGGCGCCGATCCGGCTATTGTATCGTTCCGTGGTGAATATTACCTGTTCGTTACCCGCTCGCTTGGATACTGGCACTCAGCAGATTTGCAGCATTGGGATTTTATCACACCGCAACGCTGGTATTTCCAGGGCTCAAACGCCCCTGCAGCACACAATTATAAAGACTCGGTATTATATGTAGCCGGCGATCCATCAGGCACGATGAGCGTGCTGTATACCGACGACCCTAAAAAGGGAGACTGGAAGGCAACTCCTTCTATCCTCTCCAATTTGCAGGATCCAGATCTTTTTATTGATGACGATGGCAGGTCGTACCTGTTCTGGGGTTCTTCCAACAAATTCCCTATACGGGGAAGAGAACTGGACAGGCAAAACCGTTTCGTGGAAAAATCAGGCACCACCGAGTTATTTAACCTCGATGGAGAAAAGCATGGCTGGGAGCGATTTGGTGAGAACCATACGGACAGTGTTCACCGCGGTTTTATAGAAGGGGCATGGTTAACTAAACATAACGGCAAATATTATATGCAATATGCCGCTCCAGGCACCGAGTTTAACGTTTATGCGGATGGTGTTTATACAGCTGATCACCCGATGGGGCCCTACACGTACCAGGCGCAAAACCCGGTTTGCTACAAACCGGGTGGATTCATGAACGGTGCCGGCCATGGCAGCACGGTTCTGGGGCCCGGCGGAAATTACTGGCATTTCGCGTCGATGTCTCTTTCAGTTAACTATAAGTTCGAGCGGCGTTTGTGTATGTTCCCGCTCTTTTTTGATCATGAGGGCGTTATGTATTGCGACAACCGTTTCGGCGATTACCCGCACTATGCCCCAACCATTCCGGGCAAAGCGGGCGAATTCAGAGGATGGATGTTATTATCGTACAAAAAGCCGGTAAAGGCATCCTCGCAATCCGATGGCTATCCGGCATCAAATCTCACCGACGAAAACAGCAAAAGCTTTTGGCTGGCAACACAAAACAATGATAAGCAGTGGGTGGAAATAGATCTTGAAAAGCCGGCCATCGTAAAAGCCATTCAGATCAATTATCATGATTTTCATTCCAACAACTTCGGAAGATTGCCGGGGCTTTACCACCGTTACCGGGTAGAGGGATCTTTAGACGGAAAAAACTGGCTTTCTCTTGTGGACAAAGGACAATCATTTAAAGACACACCCAACGACTACCAGGAATTGGAGAAATCCGAAAATGTCCGCTATATACGCTATGAAAATATCAGTGTGCCGATGACAAACCTGGCGATAACTGAATTCAGGGTTTTTGGCAACGGACCAGGCCGCACACCCGAAAAAATCAGGAAGGCTATCTATCGCCGGCACGTCGACAGGCGTGACATCAGCATTAGCTGGGAGAAACAGCCGGATAGCCAGGGATACAATATTTTATGGGGTACTGCTCCTGACAAATTGTATAACAGCTGGATGATATACGGCGACAATCAACTGACTATGAGATGCCTGAATACTGATCAGAAATATTATTTCGCGATAGAATCATTTAATGAAAACGGTGTTTCTGTAAAATCAACGACCATTGCGATCCAATAATTATTACTGATTTAGCTTTTTACTATGATTCCAATAACTTTTTAAATATCCTCAAAGTGCTCTAATAGTATGTTCTTGGGTGCACACAGCGAGAATGCTTTATGTATCTATCATCGTCCGCTCATACACGAAGAACTTGTGTACTCTTGTTAAAATGTGAGTGGCCTTAACTCTACTTCATACCCGGTCAGGTGAGGTTAGTTTTAAACCAATGATGAGGTAGATCTGCAAATATTCAGAGCCTGACCAAGTGGAAGCGTCATCTTTGATCACCAACAGCGTGATGATCGATTGAATCGGCTTGTTGAGATTTGGGCCGTGGTATAAGTTCCCAAAACCACCAAGTTTAAAAACAAAATAACATCTGTTGCCCTTTTGTTGTGCAAAATAATGTTCATTGTATGGCAGGTTTATCTTAAAACAAATCAATGGATGATTATTAATTTTTTCTTAAAATATTAACCCCGGACAAACAGGCGTCAGTTTGCAATTATAATAACGGGGAAAAAGCGTTCCCCGCTCGCGGGAGAACGCAGTATTCAACTAAATCTCAATAAAGAACGACGAGTATCTTCAGTTCGCTAACAAATCCGCTACTGCGTGCTATGGTTATCCAGCCCCCAGCTTTTATTTGGTTTCGGCCCCATTTCCAGTTCCAGTGTACCGCCGTTCACCAATTGGCTATGGGTAAACCAGGGTTTGTTAAGCAGTTGCCCATCCAGTTTTGCACTCTGGATATACTTATTAATAACAGAACAGTTATTGGCTATCATTGTAAATTTTTTCCCGCTTTCCAGGTTGATCGTTACTTTACTAAATACCGGGCTGCCGATTGTATAAACCGGTAAGCCTGGGGTTATGGGATAAAACCCCATAGATGAAAAAACGACGAAGGCCGACATGCCGCCGCCATCCTCATCACCGGGGATGCCGAAAATATTGTCTTTATACCATACATCTAACAGGAACCTGATCCGCTTCTGTGTTTTCCACGGTGAATCGGTAAAATTATATAGGTATGGTATATGAAAGCTGGGCTCGTTACCCATAGAATATTCGCCAACCAAACCTGTGGCATCCGGAAATTTGGCCCAAAACTCATGTTTGCTGCGCCCCAGCGGTTCGCGAAATAACTGGTCGAGTTTGTTTTCGAACATTGGCTTTCCGCCCATCAGGTTTATCAAACCGGGTATATCTTCCTGTACCTGCCAAAGATAGGTCCAGCCATTATTTTCATCATAATAGTCGCGGCCGCCCATTCCGCCATCAAACTTTGGGTCAATGTTTATCCAGTTGCCGTTATTATCTTTCGGCATAAACATTTTGATATTATCATTCCACAAGTTCTTGTAATTGTTTGAACGGATTTGAAACTTCTTTTTATCATTCGTTTTTTCAAGTTCGCCTGCCATTTCGCTTAGCGCCCAATCATCATAGCTAGCCCCTAACGTAACGGCAACCGCCTGCCGTCTTTCTGTCGGGTTAACCAGCGATATTGTTTCTGCTTCGCCCTTTTTTAAAGCAGGATAATAACCCTTTGTGTAATAGAAATTCTCCAGACTTGTTTTTGGCCCGTTGCGCCAGGGGAGCATAGTGGCTTCGGTAGCATTTTTAAGCATCCCTTCATAGGCTTTATTTACATCGAAGTTCCGTAACCCTTTCCGGTAATCATCCAGCAGCATAATGGTTGAATGAAAGCCATTCATACAGGCATGGTCGCCAAACAATACCGGGAAAGTAGGCATCCAGCCCCCCTGTTCGTACATAGTAACATACGAGTTCAGCATATCCTGTTCCATTGCCGGGTTAACAATGGCCCGCAGCGGGTGCAACGCCAGGTAGGTATCCCATGTCCAGTCATCCACATAAAAGGGCCGGGTTGTTTCGTGTATTTTTTTGTCGAAACCGCTGTAATATTTCCCATTTTCGGTAATATCAACCATGCGTTCATTACATCGGTAATACGCGGTGTAAAACGATCTCCGCTGCGCCTCCGTGCCCCCTTCAACTTGTATGTTATCAATAGCCTTTTCCCATGCCTGCTCGCCATCGGCTTGTATAGCGCCAAAGGATTTTCCTTTTATCTCCTGTTTAAAATTGGTATGCGCTTGTTCCGGACTGAGGTAAGAAATTGCATACCTGAATTCAATTGTGGCCGGCGTATTTTTATCAAAGCTGATCCATGACCGCACCCTGTCACCCTGCACTTCAGCGGTATTGCTTAACTGGTTATTTTTTATAGTACCCGGCTGCCCTTTACTGCTAAACTCGCCATACATGTACACTTTGATGTCGTCGTGATATGTTTCTACACCTTCAATGCTATTGCCAGCACTAAATTTCCATGTGCCTGCGCCGGCATTGTACAAACTAAACAGCAGGCTTTTATCCGGTTTGTTTTTCGGGAATGTAAAACGGTATATACCTGTTTTCTTCCCTGCCGTAAACTCAACCGTTATTTCGTCATCAATTAAATAGGTGTAATAGTACCACGGACGGGTTATTTCCAGGTCATGGTCGTAAGTTTGCTTTTGTTTCCAGGCGCTGACAGAAACAGGCTTGTTCCAGGGTTTTAAGGCAAATACTTCGCCTAAACGATGTGAAACAATGGTGAGGGGAAAGCTTGATATCTGGTCATCCGTATAATCATTCCTTTCAGGATAAACCCTGATCATTTGATTGGGCATTTGTACCGTCGGACGCGTTGGTTGCAACAACTGCCCGACATTTCCTATCCGCGGATCAACATATTTCAGATTGCCCGCACCATCATTATTTGAAGATATATTCTGCGCACGGATACCTGGCACGCCGAAAAAACAAAAAAAAATAACCTTATGTAGTATAGAACGATTAAAAATGGCTGACAACAGCCGTGATTTGTATTTTAACATCATAAAAAATATTAAAGGGAACAGTCGTAGGAAAGGAAGACGTGAAGCAAGATATTATTAATCCCGACAGGAAATTATGCCCGCCGGGATTTTAAAATTTAGTTTGTTTTAAACGCCTTTCTTGTTATATCAAGAAAATTATTGCCATAAGCAGCCGTAGGCTCTATTTGACTGTCGACGGAAAAGTTATTGAACGAATCAAGAAAAATCAAATTGTTTGATGCATTTCGTTTGGCAACATCTGTAAATTTACTATACCATGCGCCATCATTGGTGCGCTGCACACTTAAAGCTGATGATGCGGGGTTGGTTATCTGATAATTATATCCAGCCATAACACAAGGTATGAAGTCCTGTCCCCAGGAATTCAGTATTGTTTTATAATAAGCCCAGTTTTGATCAACAAACTGAGGAAATTCCCAGCGCCTGTCGTTATCGCCAGCAACATCGCCCATATTAGCCTCATACATTGCATCTGTACAGTTTTGGAAACGGTAATAATACCGCTGCGGGGGTTGCCAATTGTTTTGCATCCCGACAATGTACAAGTCAAACCCAAGCGCTTTTAAATTGGTGCGCAGCTGTGTGTACAATGCAACACTATTCTTCGCATTTAAGTCCTGCGCATGGTTGATAATGATCAGGTATTTACCGTTTACCTTCTGATAGTTTGTTTTGGTCATCCAATAGGAAAGCCTTTTAAAATCATTGTAAAAAGCCGTCAATTTTGCTGCATTGACACTGCTATCCAGAGCTACCGTATTAGTAACGCCTAATTTACCGGTATTCAGGTTATACGAAACGGCAAAGTTCATCTTTGACGAATTGGCTGCATTGAGGAACGATACAACAGTATTAGAATCGATTTGAAAGTTAGCATTATCCTGTGTTGGGGAACGCAATGAGAAGATAAAGTAATCTATCTTCGCAATGGCAGCGTCGGCAACATGCTGGTCCATAATAGCAGGTGTAAGTGTTGGGGCTGCTGGTGTGCCAAGGCTTGGAAAGCCGTTGCTGTAAAAATATGGCCCTGGGCCCCCAACTGTTGGTTGTTGTGTAATATTGGTATTAAATGGGGTAAAGTTGTAATAAAAAGCCCCAACAAGGTAATTCTTGGTAGCCGGCACGTATGGTATGGTGTAATTGAGAAAATTACTTGTCACTGATGGCTGGCTCTTCTTACACGAAAAAAAACTGAGGGCCAGTAACACCACCACGAAGCTGTGTTTGTATATATTTTTATTTTTCATTTCTTTTATTTTTATTAACCCAACAATTAAATTAATAGGTAGCTAATACGGTATATTTTATACCTGCCGCTGTTAAATCCTGGATATGAGTACCATACCATTTTTCCACAAAACTCATGTCATAGAACGCTCTCGCTTTAGTCCAGTCCGTTGGGGTATACGCGGGTTCTATTTTTAAAAGTGTTGTGGTGACATCCAGGCCGCCCAATAGCTTTACACCGTTAGTATAACCGATCGGGTTAACTGATGCTTCATTCGCAACAGGATAAGGGAAACGGTCTGGCAGGTTTTGAAATATGGTAGTCAAACCGCTTGTAGCGCCCGGATTCGTGTGCGGCGGTAATACCAGGTTTTGTGTTCGTCGTTGCAGCACCCACGCTTCGAAACCACCATCATCGTAGTAATTTATCCATTGTTGAAGCCATATTTTAGTGAGGTTACCGGCCGGGATACTGGTATTTATAAAGCCGAGATCATAATTAAACCCTTGACCGGCCGTTGACCACTTGATCCCGTTTTGGGCTTCGTAGGCCGTAGCCTGAGCTGGTGTTAAGCCCCAAAAAGCAAAATTGGCGTTTATTCCTGCATAATAATATTGGTCTGCAGTTTGATTACCTGCACCTCCATATCCCTTTAAAACAGCTTCTGCCTTCATGAAACATAATTCAGCATAAGTCATGATATAGAAAGGGCGGGTTGCGGCCAGTAAAGCAGGCTGCATGGTGCTGTAATTATTTGGTACTAAGGATCCGACAAAAGGAATAACACCCGTGGGGTCGGCGGGTGAGGTCAAGCTCCATGTTGGAAGAAGAGCATTAGCTTTTGGCTGCCCAAGGTGTGGTATGGGGTAAGAAACAATATAATGCAGCGAATTAGCGGTACTGGTTAAAGTATCGGTGATATTGAAAGGCGTTGCAGCTTTAAGAAAATAGGCGTCTACCCTTGGATCATGATAAGAGCGGAAATAAGTAAAAAGATAGTCGCTCATAACCGGTGTTGCGGTGCCTACAAATGAAGTTCCCTGGACTAATTGCACATTATAAGCAGACTGGCTGCCGGATGCTGAACCATAAGCCAATGTCGGGTCATCCGCATCAGAAGATAAAAGCCCTGCTTCGTTTGCCATCAGCTCCGTGATATTTGAAGCCGCGAGCGCCGGTAAATTGTTTTGTACCGTTAAAGCGGTCCGTAATCTTAATGAATTGGCAAATTTGATCCATTTGCTCATGTTCCCGGCAAAAATAGGATCGGTGGTGAACTTATCGCCGGTAGTTGTAATGGCGGCTGCATCTGCCTTAAGCCTGGAAAGCAGGGACGTATAAATGGTGTTTTCATCATCATACTCTACATCATTATTGGTCGTAATACCAGCTTTGCTGTAAGGCAGCGGGCCGTATGTTCCTACCAGGTAGGCATACACATAACATTCCCATATATCGGTTATCGCCATTCTGTTAGTATATGCAGGATTGCCCTTGAATAATTTTTTTAACTGCGTAGTATTACCCAATACATTGATATAGAGTGTTGTCCATGTCCCTTCATCCCCGGGGTTATATCGGCCCGCCGGATCAACCAAATGTGAGTACTCCCATAATGTCCGGATATTGGTTAGTTCGAATCTGTTAATCGTGTTTAAAAATACTCCCGGCAAAACGGCTTCCGGTTCTGCTACTACAAAAGAGCCCGGGTTAGTATTAATTTTTTGAAAATCCTTTGTACATGATGCTGCCATAATAACAAGCAGTACACCTAAATATTTTATTGTCTTTTTCATAATTTTATAATGAAACTTTTAAATCAATACCATAAGTTGCGTACGGCAATGAACCGCCTTGTTCAAGTCCCTGGGCGTTGCCCGAAAAAGCTGCAGATTCGGGATCGATACCTCTCGGCGTTTTTTGGAAGATGGTCCATATATTACGCCCCACTAATGATAAAGTGGCTGCTTTGAACACTGTTTTCCTAAGCAAGCTTACCGGGAGCCCATAGCTCATAATAACTTGTGTAAGTTTCACATAAGATGCGTCAAAAGTATAAAGATGGCCTACGTGGCCTGTTTGCTGCCAATAAGTTTGGGGACTGATATATTTGGTGTTTGGTTTTGTCAGATCGGCGATCATAAAACCATTGGCATCCTTAACAGGATTGCCGCTGGCATCCAATACCGGGTAATAACCGGGCCATATCGAACCCTTGGCCCGGCCTGCGTCGGGATAAGACAAGTTATACAGTGATGTAATACCTTTTTGCTCGTTGGAATTCTCGCCTAACACGCCGTCGCTGAATAGCCATGCATCGCGTCCGCCCAGTGTTGTTGCCGAAGTACCTGAAGTATAATACCGGAAGCCTGTACCCGAATACAATGAGCCGCCAATACGGGCGGATGCCAGGAAGTTGAAGCTAAAGTTTTTATATCTGAAGGTTGACCCAAAAGAAGTAAGCGCCTTTGGGCTGGCATTGCCGACTATGGGCGTGTAACCAGGTATTGCAGATGTATAGTAAGGTAATCCGCTGGCTGGATTTATGACCTTATAACCGGCTGATGAATATTGCTGGTCTTCTGCTTTTAAAACGCCTAAAGGCATGCCTACTACAGCCCAGTTTGATGCGGTAACAGCTCCGCCGAGCCTTACCGAAGAGACACCCGGAGACAGCGAAACCACTTTGTTCCTGTTCATTGAAAAGTTCAAAATTGCTTGCCAGCTGAAGTCTCTGGATTTTACAGGCATTCCTGACAAAGTTACTTCAAGCCCTTTGTTCTGAACTTCGCCGGCATTAATGATTTGCGTGGCGAAACCAAACTCAGGCGGAGCGTTCCCGGTTAACAATTGGTTAACAGTGCTTGATTTATAAACGTCAGCATCCAGGGTTACACGGTTATTTAAAAAGTGAAGTTCAGCCCCAAGTTCTGTAGACGTGGTTAATTCCGCTTTCAGATTCGAGTTTTTTAGTTGCTGATCAAACGCCAGGAAACTTACACCATTAAAAACTCCCGCGCTGTTAAAGGCGTTATAGAGGTTATATGGGCTTGTATCGTTACCTACGCGGGCAACTGAAGCTCTTAGTTTACCATAACTCAAAATGTTTTTGGGTATTTTCAAAAGCTCGGTAAATACAAAGCTGCCACCTATCGACGGATAGAAAAACGAAGCGTTTTTTGGTGGAAGCGTTGACGACCAATCGTTTCGTCCGGTTAAATCAACAAACAAATATTCTTTATACCCTACACTTGCTGTAGCAAACAGCGAATTTATCTGCGAGCGTAAAAAGCCTTCATTTGATGTTATTACGCTTGCATTATTGGTTAAGCTGCGTACATCATGCACCAGTAGCTGATTGGTAGTTGAGTTTGTATTGTAATAGTTAGTGCTTCGCAGTTCGCTTCCAACGTTGGCAACGATCGAGAAATCCGAAATATGCCTGTTAAACATTAACAATCCCTGCGAATCCCAAACCCGGTTATTTTGCTGAAACTCACCGTAAGCTCCGTTCGGGTTTGTTAACGACCCTTTCTGAATGAAGGTATACCGGTTACCCCATAACAGGTTAGCAGATTCCTGTGCCCTGAATTGCAGGCCTTTTATAATTTTGACCGTCGCCGTTACGCCTCCGATAATGGTATTATGCGTATCCTGATTACCATTTTCATTAATATCCCAATAAGGGTTTTCGATGTTTCCCGATCCGCCCCCATTAAATGCATTGCCATTCGCATCTTTCCATGGGATCAAACTGCTTAAGGGGATGCTTAGCACTGCATTATTTAAATAATTAAGCGGATTTGCAGGATCCTCATTTCTCAAAGTCCTGTTGGTTACCGTTTCCTGTATATATTGTACATGCGATTCAACCGTGATGAACTGCGAAAAGTCGCGGCTTATGCTCATCTGGAAATTATTTTTTGCTACCACATTTTGTTTGTCCACAACATCATTAGCATCATAACGGCTATAAGAAAAGCGGGCGGCAGAATTATCTGTGGCGTTACTCAATGAAATATTTTGTGTTGAAGCGCCTCCTGTTTGAAAAAGACCAGAGACAGCATTAGGTTGCGGAGTATAAGCGATCAGCTTACCGCTGGTTGAAAGATAAGGCTGACCAAGCATTGGAGCGCCCCAGTTACGGCCGCCACCGGTACCTGCCTGCACAACGCCCTGACCAAGTGGCCCAACCAGGGTGCCCTGGAGCCTGTCGTTACCGCCCTCCCCATATATATATTGAAAGTCGGGATATTGCAGAACGCGCGAGGCCATGTAGTTGCCATTATAGGAAATTCCTAACCCCGCGTTCTTTTTACCTTTTTTAGTTGTTACCAATATGGCGCCATTGGCCGCCTTTGCGCCATAGAGCGCTGCAGCATTAGGTCCCTTAAGCACCTCAATATTTTCAATGTCGTCCGGGTTCAGGTCGGCTGCATTATTTCCGTAATCAAGATTGCCAACCTGCCCGTTCGAATCGGTATTATCAATCGGAACACCGTCAACCACCCATAAAGGTTGATTATTGCCGGTTATTGAACCGGCGCCCCTTAATTGGACCCTGGTAGATCCTGTTGGCTGACCGCTGGTAACAATCTGTAGCCCCGAAACTTTACCATCAAGCAGGTCGGTGATATTGCCGGCTCTTGCTTCCGTCATATCATTAACATTAACGCCTTGTACGGCATAAGGTAACGATGCCTTGTTTCTGGGAATATTAAGCGCCGTCACAACTACTTCTGTCAGATCTTTTGACTCAGGCATCAATTTCACATCAACCGTTTGCTTTCCGGCAATGTTTACTTCCTGGGTTTGAAAACTGACATAGGTAAACACCAGTATTTTGCTGGCAGAGACACCGGGGTTTAAAGAAAATACACCATCCGGATTTGTTACGGTACGTTGCTGGGTTCCTTTAAGGGTAACGGTTACACCCTGCAGGGGACCGCCCTTATCATCGGTTACCTTCCCTTTAATAACCGGGCTTTGCGCATAACTGCTAAATGCTAACCAGGTTAAAAATAAAGTAAATAAAAGTTTCCTCATGTTCTAAGTTTAATTTGGTTTAAGAAATTGGTATAATTGGTTTAATTGGATGGTAAAGTAAGCCGGGACTTATTAATAAATGTTTAATAATTAATTAACCACAAGCATAATAAAAGCCTTTTTTTGCCCATTATTGTTCGTTATTATGCTTTTTTGCATTTTTTTTTAAATTTTTTATTAAACCTTATCATAATATGGAGCCAACCCGCTCTTCACCAATCATCTATGTTTGGGTGTATAACTATTTGAAAACATCCTTTTAATAAGATGATGTGTTTATCCCGCATAGCCACCTTTTAAAAGCCCGTGAAAAGAACATCGTGAATTATTCGGTAAATTTTTGGATGAGAAAGCAGGCCAATACCAGGCTGATGAGAACTTTATTCCAGTATAGAATGAAAATCCTTTTTAAACTCTTCGTCATAAATCACTTTGTACTCCTTAATAAAGTTTTCAAAAGTGTTTTTTGCCAGCGAATGTTTACCCAGAGCCGATAAAGCTTTGCATTTAATGACCATGGCCTCTTCATTAACCGGATCAAAAGAAAATATAAAGTTGGCCAGTTCAATTAAAAACTCAGGATCACCGGTACTGCCCGAATGGGCAAAATGAAGATAGGTATCTATTACTTCGTTTGAAATTTCCGACTTAAATGTATCCAGCCATTCATATTCAATATTTGAAAGGAAGTTACCACGATGCGTGATAGCCGAAAGACATTTAATTTTCTCAATATCAAGGTCTTTTTTATCTTTTACAATATTCAGGTAGTTGTGATAATCGACATACATATGGTTGTAGTCAATATCAATTTTCCAGTAACCTGTATCTTTCGATAAATAACAATAGCTCATCTTATCAAGCAGGGCTTTTAGTTTAGCAATATTTACTGAACGGTTGTTCCGGGCACTTTTGGCAGATTTATCATACCATAATATTTCATTCAATTTTTCCGAACTCAGGCCCCGCCCCCATCTAATGGAATATAAAAGCACAACTAAAAAGAGTTCCTTGATAAGTGGCGTAAAATATTTGGTAATATCTAATCCCTCAGCATCAAATACTTGCAATCCCCCAAACAGCAATATCGCATTTTTGACATGAATATTCTGGTTAAATTCCCTTGTATCGCTTACAGGCATGCCAGGCCCCGTTTGCCTGCCAACTGCCGGGCGCAATGCTTTTCCTTTCCTTTTATCCAGGTATATCCACAATATAATTATAAACAATGCTGCTATACCTATAATATACCACAGCATTGTTCTTTTTGCCTGCACCGGCACGGTGTTCATGCCATACGGAGGGCCCAGTAATGTATATATATTAACTGTGGTTTGGTTATTTTCACTCCGTAAAAGCGTTACGGCGACAAAGCGTTTGCTGCCGGGGCAATAATAAAGATCGGCAAATGAATGTACATCATGAAAATTGTACGGTATGGTAGCGCCCATTAAATCATAAGAAGGCTTTGTTAATGAGCCCCTGATCAATTGCAAGGTTGAATTGTATTTGTGCTGCGGAAAAATTAATCCGTAATAAGTTTTTGTCCGGCTGTCAATTACCAGCGAGTTGGCGAAAGCAAAGTCGGGCCCGTTTACTTTCAGCACAAATAGCTTTTTAAACGTTTTATCTTTTACAGTAAAACGCATCATGTTATACATGTTTTTAGGGTCTAATATTTGCTGCCCGCTGTTGTTGCCGTAGCCGCCCAAAATGTATGCCGTGTCCCCCGTGCTTGTTGAGCCAAGCCCGGCCAGGTAGCGGGGCATAAAAAAGTCGCCCTTTGCTTTTACATCATTCCAGGTGTCATTTTTTAAATGATATTGCTCTATTTTATTTTTATAAACGAGGTGGCCGTATCCTCCCAAACAGTATAAGGACGTGTCGGTTTTTGAGAAAAATTTATTCAGGTGCCAGTAATCCGTTAAAGGGCCGGTCTTGAATTTTTTATCCCACGAACGATTTTGGAAATTATATTTTGCAACAAATTTCCGACCCGGCAAAAAATTATAAAGGGTTGCATTAAACGGATTATAAACCGATTGATTCCCCAGGTCCAGGTCTATTTTACCGTCTTTATACGCTTTGTTGTTCCAAATAGCAGCACTTACTGAATAGGTATATAGCGAATCTGCTCCGATAATGTAAACTTCTTCCTTTTGCGGATCAAACGCTACGCTGGCTACGCCATTAACTGTTATATTTCGGACGGGCTGCCAATCGCGGTGCATGGCGGTAACCCATACCGGGTTAAGCACAGTGCCATCGTTTTGAGCAACCGCTTCATGTGCAACCAGGCCGCTTACTTCGTTTAAGGGCCAATTATATTTTAGTTGATTATTTTGAGATATCCTGATATCCCTTATTTTCATTGGCGGAATATCCGTTGTTTGGAATTGTTTGTAATTATTTATACCGAACAGTATTTTATAACAGCTGTTTTTTTTCAAATGCAGGCCGGTTTCAACAAACCTGGCTTTACCGTTATAAAGTATGATCCTGTCATGCTCTGCATCAATGTTTATGCGCAAAGTATTCCATTGCTTAAAAAGCTGATCACTGGCAATATCAAAAGCAATATGTGACAGCCGCTCATCCACAATAAAATTAAAGTGTTTTTTACTGACCTGGGCGTTATAAACCAGGTCGATATTGCGGCCATCGTCTTCAATTATCCTGACTATGTAACCAAAGTAAGTTTTATAGTCGGGTAGAAATGAAAGATCAAACGAAAGGTCAAAATTATCGCCGAGGCAAAGTGTTTTATCCGGGGTCAGATCCAGCCCTGTTCGTTTATCCTGAAATACCTCGTGACTTGAAAAAGTTAATCCATAGGATTGGCCATAACTATCATCTGCGAATATGATGGATACCAAAAGGAAGCAGAATAAAATCCTAAAAATTCGCGAAACCAATCTCATTATTATCTTTATCAACAACCATACGCAAAACGTATTGATTTAGTATGGTTCTTATACCGTACAGGCTTATAATCCGCAAACTCTTGATTTTTATCAAAAGCATATTCAGAAATTTTCAAACCAAAAATAAGAGGATAATTAACATTTTCAATACACCAATAGTTAATTGCTTGTTTAATAATTTCCGGCCACGTTCGTTTTATACCGTATATCCATCAAAGATATATAGTATAAAACAAAAATATGCAATCGATTGCAATCGATTGCATATTCACATACATTGGCGGCACTATTTAGTTTCGCACGGGCATTTTGGTAGTAAAAGGCAGTTTTCCACGCAGCATTTCCCCGGCTTTACCTGTTAACCATAAATAGTGGTCGGTTGGCATACCTTCATAATCCAATAATTTAAAATTGCCCAAAGGGGGTGTATTGGTGCATTTAAATATAGCTGTACCTTCGTCCATTTCATCAAACATGGCTACATACAGCATGCCTGCGCCCGCTTTGATCGCAGCACTGACCTGGTCCCAGTAAAACTTCCCTTTTTGCCGCGGTATTTGCCCAAGCGGCGGGGCGCCCCCGAATTCGGTTTTACCCAGGTTATACCAGCTAAAGCCGGGATAAATACAGGGTACATAATCTACTTTATTTGTTTTGCACCATGTAATATCATTCTTAATGTGAGCCAGGTAACGTTCATTTTCGGCCTGTAATAAGGGGGTAAAACGCTGCACCATCCACGGCAATACAATATCTGCCGAACGGATCAGCTGATGTAAATATGGATCAGGCAAACAATCAACATTCAGATCCCTGAAATAAGTTGGTACCCCAAGCATTACCGCGCATCCGCCGTATACAGGATCGTTCTTTAAAAAATCAATCAATTTTTCAATGCCAATGTTCCTGATATTGTATGAACGGTCGGGGAAACCTAAACCCCAAATGGCTACCAGGGGCTTTTGGTGATGGTATAAATAAGTTTGCCCATTACCCTGTGAGGTGATCTTCATGCTGTCAACCAATTCTTTCCAATCTTCAATTATGGCAGAACAATCTTCGCCGCTGGCTTTAATACCCGAAAGGTCATACATTACAGCAATGGCCCTTCCGTATTTTTTTGAGGCACTTAGCGCCTGTTTCAATATCATATTCGCTTTTTGCCTGCTCCGGAGCGTTCGTACAGAGCCAAAAAAGCGCTGCATAAAAACACCATCGATGCCATACTCCTTCATCCATTTAAAATGCAGATCGGTAGTGCTGGCATCCCATGAACTGAACAGGCGGGCAGGTGTGCCGTCCGCGTTTTTTATTGTTGTGGGATATGCTTTTTCATATTCGCTTACGTCCGGCCACAGATCGGTATGAATGTGGCTGCTGTCCACTTTCCCTGTTGAAGCGTAATGCCCCCAGCCTTCGCCCGAACCATCGCCGGCGCCACGGAACCATCCCTGGTAGCCGGCCATCACCAGGCCGGTGTAATTGGGAAAAAGAGATGTTTTGCTATGCTTTTGTTGTGCAAATCCCGGGCATGAAAAAATCATTAAAACGAACAGGGAAAATCTTGTCATAAAATACGGGTATAAATGATGTTGGCTTATAATTCAAAAACGGTTTTATAAAAAACTTTTAAATAGGTCGATCAAAAGGCTGCTGAATCATCGTCGATATATTATTTAGACAGGTCAATCAGCATGTTCACCAGCAATTTACCGGCTACCGGGTCCGTCACTGTTTTATCCAGCATCATTTCGGATAGCAGCGCTTCACCATTATGATCCTTTATTTTAACAATAGAAAAGCCTTTTATCTCATCCAGTCTTTTTACACGGTCTTTTACCTGGCCCGATAAATAACCGTGTATTTTTATAAACGATGCCAGCGCCTCCACGTTCGGGTTGCGGTTGATACGATAAGCACCCGAAATTACTGCCGGGCTTTCGCGCTTATTGTTATTTAAATACCGTGTCTCCAACGGTTCGATGTCATTAAATATGTCTGATTCAGGGATATCCATGGTCGTGATCTCGCCGTTTACTTTTAGCAAACTCCTGATGTATTCAGGATATAAAATATGCGCTATGTTACCTGATGCCGATAACAATACTTTTCCGCCGCCTGTTATTAAGTTCCTGATGCTTTTTATTTCTTCGGCTGTGGTTGAAACGGAGTCGAGCCCGGACAATACATATACGTCAGCCTTCTGCTTTAATACATCAGTCAATGTGGGTGCGGGTGCATATTTAATCCCCAGGAAATCGAGCGACGGGCTTATTAGCTTACCTGCGTCATATAGTGCTATCTTTTTCCCGGCCAGTTTAGCCGTATTGAGCCCGGTTTTATTCGCCAGCAATACGTCGTAATAATTTTCTGAAACTGTTTTCCCCTCTGCTACAAGCTTTAATAACAGCTTACCGGCAATCTTATCCTTAGGCAATCCGGCAGGGATATTGATATGTGGCTCGAGCCACTGGCGGGTATAATGCTCAACTTGCGGAACGGCCATTTCACCACTGGCTAATGCGGTCCCGTCATTGCCAACCAGCTGCCATTGTAATTTAGATGCGGGTAAAGCGGTACCATCCTCCTTATCGTCAATTACGCATATCCTTACCGGCAATTGGGTTCCCGCATAAAAGTGCCGCCCCCATAGTTCGGCCGAAACAAGCACCGGCTGAAGCGCCTTTTGCATATCATAATATACCGGAAAAGGCTTGATGCTGTTAGGCAGGTAAACGTTGCTGAACCAGGTAATCAAAGCAAAATGCAATATACCCGCTGACTTGTCGTCGCTGCGGCGCAAGGCCTCTGCGAGTTCCTTGGTAATAAAGGCCTGCGGTATCATAAAATATTTAGGGTCGCAGTACTCATAGGTAAATTTACCTGCAAGCGACCCGGGGTTTTGATGCACATAGTTATAAAACCTGGTGGCATGGCCGGTTTCATCTGTATAGCCGGTCGACATTTCCTGGCTGATCAGCGGACGGCCCTCATTTTTATTTTTTTGCTGCCATTCGCCTTTAAAATAATCAAATATGGAATAATCATACCAGTTCAAATAAGCGTGCGGGTCATCGATGTCACCGTCATCTATCGTATTAAAATAATCTGCACCAAACTTTTTAACGTTCCGCTTATAATTGGAATCAAATACAATCGGCCTTGTTGGGTCAATCACTCGCATGTGTTTTACAACATCCGATATAATATGCATTTTCACGTTCGCACGCGCGGCATCCGGATCATTATCGTAAAATTTCATCTCGTTATTCACCGTCCAAAACAAGAGTGAGGGATGATTGCGATACTTTTTCAACAGGTCATAAAATTCCTCTTTCCATAAATTTATCAAGTTTGGCTGAGGCATACTGCTTTGCAGGAACAGCCATGGCCAGGTACCCTCGTAGCTTACGCCGATACCGTTCGCATCAAAAGCATCCATCCAGGTTTCGGTAGCCGGTACGGTATGGGTACGGGTCACCATAATATTCCCGGCCTTCATTAGTTTAGTAAACTTATCGGCAAGGGCGGTATCGTTGGGGGCTAAAGGCAACGCTGTTTGATTACCGCCGCGCAGCCAGTAGCGTTTGCCATTGAGATACAGGTAATCGCCAACAGATTTAAACGTACGGAAACCCGACCGTATAGTTTTTGAATCTACTGCCCGGTTGTTATCCGTTAATAAGGTAAACTCAAAATTATATAAATTCGGATGATCCGGCGACCATAGCCGGGGCTGCAGGCTCGCAACATGATAAGTAAACGTTTTTTCCTCACCAGCCTGAATTTCCAAGCCTTTCAGCGAGACTGCTTTATATAAAAGATCGTTCTCTTTAAAACCAGTGATGCCGGTGCCAACGGAAAAGACCGAGGTTTTATCAGCATCGTTTTTTACGGTAATATTAAAATCAGCACCGGTAAGCGTGGGTTGGATAAAAACATCCTCTATCCTTACCGGGTTGGTTATTACGAGCGATACCGGCTGCCAAATACCGGCCGGATCATCATTAAAAAAGCCGTGAGCCAGATCCTGTACCATTTTTTGAGTGACCTCAACGGTTACCGCTACACCGGCCAGTTTGTCGGCATCTTTAATATTCTTTACATAATCACGTACTACTTTTACCGTTACCAGGTTTTTGCCGGGTTTAAACAGGTCGGTAGCATTCACCTCAAAATTGCCAAACATACCAATATGGCTGCCGGCTTTTATGCCGTTAATGTATACTTCGGCCACTTTGGATACGGCGTCAAATGAAAGCTGAAGGTTTTTCCCTTTGATCGCATCAGGCAAATTTATCCATTGCCGGTACCAGCCGATATTTGTTTTTTTGTAATCAAAGGTATAGGCATTGCAACGGTCGGCTTCCTTCTGAAAGTAATTGTCTGATACACCTTTACTGGCACTGTTATATTTTTCGCCATGCAGCCATACGTGAATAGGGTTCCAGAAATTTGGGACGGTCATGATATGCCAATCCTTATCGCTTTCAACCGGGTTAGTCGCCAAACTATCATCGGTAGTTTCATAACCCGGAGAAAACAGCCATTTTCCGTTCAGTGATACTACTGTACGGCCACTATTTATGTTTTTGACATTTATGGGCTGGTAAGTTTTACGCTCTGCCTTTCTCTCAGCCTCTTTATTTTTACCGGCGACCGCATATTCCTGCACCCGTCCTGAAAGCTCGTTAGCGCTGATAGACCTGATGGAAAGATTGGCAAACTCGTTGGTGATCCAGCTGCCACCCAGGGTTACTTTACCTTTTGGAGACAGATCAGTCAATTTGTCGACCACATCAATACGCGGCAAATCTTCGTTATTTAAATAAACACGGATACGGTTACCAGCCACCTGAATTTTAAAATCATACCATTTTCCCGGCACCGGCTGAAAATCCAGTTGCCGCAAGGCCAAAAAATCATCAGTACCCATATAACCCAGCCGTGCCAGGTACAGGTCTTTTTGTATCCCGCCTTTAAGCATCAATACATACCGGTCATCGCGGTTACCGGCACGAAAACCCGAACATATCTGTACCTGGTCGGCTGACTGGGGCACCCGCGCCCTGAATTTGATCTCGTAATTTGTCCAGCCGTTTTCCCCAAAACACAGGTAGGCATCCCTGGTTGTAAGCACTGAATTGGCTATAGCGGCCTCTCCCCTGCCAATTTTTTCATATTTTATATCAGAGGAACCGAAATTCTCAATCAACTTAAAATTACTCTGCGCAAAAAGGTTGGTGGCTGTAAAAGTTGTAAGCAGGATTGCTGTGGACAGGAATTTTATTTTTTTCATTCTCACGTGCCTTGTTCCATTCATTTTAGGATAATCAAACTTGTTTAAGATTTATTTTTTTGACATATCGATCACATCGGCCCTGCGCGAGGCTGGCGTAACAACCAAGTCCGCAAGCTTGCCATCTACTATCCTTCCCTGTACCGTTGTGTTGTAGGGCGCGTTCAGTTTAAACTCAGTGTCTCCCCATTCTTTCGGCCAGGCCGGCAGCAGCATAATTTTTTTACCGTCTGTCTGCATCAGCATTTCCTGCAAGCCATTCTCGCCATTACCTCCATTGTCTTCGTCGGGCGCATAATCATGCCCCACCGTCCAAAATGCCGGAAACTTAAGGGTAGGTTCCTTACGGGCGAAATTGAAAGTCACGTAGGTCTTGGCGACATCTGTCAAACCGAGCATTGCTGCCTGTATCGGATCCTGCACCCAACAACCCTTGTCTTTAAATTTGCGGGCATCAAAAGTATTGACAGCTAACTGCAGACCCGGTTTGCCCAGGCCATATAACCTAAACGGATAAACCGCATACAATTCCGGATTTTCCAGGTTGCGCCCCTTAACAGTTTGCGGGCCGGTATATGGCAACAATACCTGTTTGTTATCTTTGTTGCCTACCGGCAGATCAGGCAGTTCACTGTAAAGCCGTTTCCAGTTTTCGCGTGATTTTGCATCGGTTAAATCAGGCGGTAGCGCTATTAACCGGCTCACAACTGCATGTAACCCGGCAATATCCGGCGCCGGATCGTGTGCTTTCCAAAACATCTCAATGGAATTATCCGGGTCGAGCAATAATTTTCCCAGTGTATCCCGGCCAAAATGCCGATCAAAAAATTCCACACCTGCTGATGCTATGGGCAAAAGCATTTCTTTAGCAAATTTTTTGTCGCCGGTATATTCAAAGTAGTCCAGCATCATCATGCTTAACTCCAGTACAGGGGTAAAGTAGTGGCCCGTCCAGTTTTCCTTCACTTCCGGCCCCATATAAGGCAAGCCGCCCCAAAAGGGCGAGGTTTCCTGAAAATAGGCGCCATCATGATGGTAATAGCCCTTTACCTGCTCTTTATTAGCAGGTAACATATCCAGGTACATTTTAAATAGCGGCAGCATTTCGTCAAAATCGCCTGCCATCAGGCGCGGCCAATACATCGCACGGGTATTTTGCATCCAATATTGCCCGCCCCATTCACGATAATCAGCATCTATGGCTTTTGCCCTGGCATTTTTATTGGGCTGATATAGCGGATTTTCCACTACGAAAATGGAGCCGTTAAATTTAATAGGATAAGCCCCCCTGCCGGCGCAGGCGGTAACGTAACGTTGCAGGATATATCCTTGTGTTGTTGTTTTGGCAACATCGTCGCCGTTTACAAATATCCAGCTCCGGTGCCAGAATTCATCCCACCATCGCCGATGGGCCAGCCGTGCCTGCTCAAGCGGCAAAGCGTTTATCCGGGTAATACCATCATTCAGTTTGGCACGCCATTGGCCGGGGTTCAGGTTTTTTGTAGTTAAAGGATAAACCGAAACTAACTGATCATTACCGGCTTTAATTGTTTGCAGGGTGGTATCATCCTTGCTTATCAACCCTTTCCCCGTAATAATTCCGCCAAAAATAAAGCCGTGCAAGTGCAGATTGGCGTAATTTGGATTTTGATAGTACCAGGTGATTTTATTAGTTTGCTTCTGTAAGATGGTATCACCCTTGCCAACCCGCCAGTTATCCAGGGTAACCTTTACAGAAACCGGCTTTACGCTCTTTGACTCGACTCTTATGACCGGATTGTTCGCATCTACCCAAACCCTAAGTTGAACAGCGTTGGCGCCGGTGCCTTCTGTAACCAATATTTCGCCGGTATGCAATTTTAGTATTTGCTGAAAGGGTGTTTCCGGTTGAGCCAACGGATTTGGGCTTACGGATATGCGCACCTTTCCCAATTTCATTAAAACGCCGCCGTCTCTTATCCAGCCGTTCTTTTCTGTAGCTGATGCCGCACCCCAGGCATCGGTTTTTCCTATGAAAAAGCATAGGTCTCCGTTGTGTTCAACCCATACGTTGAGGCCAATATCGCCATTGCCGGTTGGCATGGATTGCATGGCTGTTGGCCCCGGGGTGTCCCAGCTTACATCATATTTATTCAAAAAGGAACCAATATTAAACTCCTTCTTTTTTACTTGTGAGCGGGCCGTTACCGGGAGCAATACGCCTGCCAATAAGGTAAATGCGATATTTAAAAAAAATTTATTCAATGTATTACAATTCAGGGGTTCATTTATTTTGTTAGTTATGCCTTTATGCTTCAATTATTTTTGGAATTCATAAATGTTGCCCGGTTGCTTTCAAAATAAAATCAACGATGGGCGCCGGGTTGGGCAAACTATGCGGGTGATGCTTAAAACCTGGTTTATGGATCACTGTAATGTTGCCGTTCAGTTCTTTTACTTTTTGTTCAAAAAGTAAAGTATTTTCCCGCGGGGATACTGCCTCATCTTCGTCGGCGCACAAAATAAGAATGGGGTATTTGCCTTTTACAATTTGCTTTACTTTATCAACCGGGCTGTCCTTAAAGTTCAAAACATCCTCGTCACTAACTAAATTGAAATCCTTTTTAAAAGCCAGGAACATGGCATCCTTTACATCTGTTTTATGGATAAACTGCGCCGCCCACGCGGGGAAGTTTAACAACGGGTTATCCACATAAACGCAGGCTACTTTATCCGGATTTACGGCGGCCCAGTTAAATACATACACACCCCCCCGGCTCATACCTTCGAACACTGCCTTTTTGCCAAGCCCCGCTTTGCGCAGCAGCTGATAATAATTATCCCAATCTGCAATGGCTTCGCTATTGCCTAACATTTCAGCTACATCACAATATACGATATGGAACCCCTGCTGCAGCAATGCGATGTCAGTTTGCGGTTCGTGGCCCCAAAAACGCGCCCGCAATAGCCAGGGATGCCCTTTGGCCGCAATTTTCGGTTTCGCAATTTTGCAGGCACGGCCGTTATAAATAAAATCCGCACAGGCATAACCATAAAATGAGCTTTGTTGTATGGAGAGGTGCAGATTGTTAAATATATTAAAATCACTGTCGCGATTTTGTGCAATCACCCGGTATACGTTTTGGGCCATAATAGTCGCACCCTCTTTGTCAGGATGTATCTTGTCAGGCATGTTTGCCTCTTTATTTATAAAAGGCGAATGCATATCTATAACCTCCACCTGTTCTGCGAAAGCTACGTTCTGTATCCGGGGATTTATCTTCTTAACAATTGCAGTATTCCAAATACCTGTTGTGTCTTTTACAAAAGAGGGCATGGCCAGCAATAAAATGATACGTGGCCGCGATGGGAGTTGTGCGAAGGACCTGATAAAATCAGCATAGTCCTTTTCGAACTCATCGAGGTGAATACGGTTGACTAATTTGCTGTCATTACCTCCGAGATCGATAACAACCACGTCCGGGTTATAAGCTAAAGCATCCTGGTACTGTTTGGTATGCCAGTAGGGCATGTCGCCGTTTCGTAATAAGGTACAGCCGCTCACGCCGTAATTTACAACGTGATATTTGTTTCCCAGCATCTTTTGAAGCTGAGCAGGGTAAGAGTTTTGCTCTCTATCCGCTATTCTTGCGCCATAGGTAATACTTGCACCTATACATGCCACCTTTACCTGTGCCCGGGCTATCAACCCGCTAAAAGCGAGCAACAGAGCAATTAAATACTTCATACCAGCTTTTTTAACTTCATTTATTTTGACTGCAGGCTATTGGCCAATAAACGCTCGCAAATGGTGCGGTTAATGGCAAAATCGCCTTTTGTTTGCAGGCTTTGTACCAATTGCGGTAAACAATAAAGCACTATTTGCCCCTTGCCATAAGAAATTACACAGCCGGAAATACCCACGTTTGGATTATGGTCGGCGCCATAGCCTATGAAGGCCTCAACGCCTTTTCCGTCCAGTAACAATCCCTGGGTATCGGTACCTTTTGGACTTTCCTTCAGCCACTCCGGGCCGCCGAAAGCGCTTATTCCATAACGCCAGTCCATAGCACAGTCGGCCGGCAGTCCGTTAAGCAGCCAATGCTTGCGCACAAAGAACCATGAGCCAAACCAGGGTGCGTTAAGGTTACCCGCCTTGCCCGCGTATTTTACGATATTTCGCTTAGCCAGCTCTTTGGCGAAGGCATCGGCGCCGCGCTCATTGTCAGGCCACAACACAAGACGCGTACCATCATTTTTCACCCGTTCCAGCGCCGCGTCAAATTCGGCAACCGAAATACCCGACTGCGTAGATACAGCAGCGGCAATGGTTTTAGCCTGGCCCGAAGCTGCCTGTCCTTCGGGTATTAAATTCTGAGATACAGGCGTATTGTTTACCACTTTTGATGCCTTAAACAAGTCGTTGCCCGCCATTTTGGTCGACAAAACAATAACGTCCAGGTGTTTGTCCAAAGCTACATCGGTTAACTTTTGAGGATCAATGTTCCATTTGTCTTTAAGCGTGCGAGCTAGCTCATTGTCCGACTCCGCTACAGCTATATTTTTGAATCCCGGCGCGGATGTTACATCTACCACGCTTACCTCCTCCGAGCCGGCCAGCGGTTTTACGCCCGGTTGTCTTGACGTAATTACGGCCTCTATTTTTAGCATGCCACTTACGTCGGCATTAAATTCAATACCTCCTGTTAATAACTGGCCGTAGGTATCTCCTCCGGTAACGGTCACTTCTTTTTCTGTTTGATAGGCAATAGACCCATCCGGGTGTTTAACTGTCAGCTTTAGTTTATATGCGCCATTGCGGTTGGTTTCATTTACCAGGAAAACGTCAGCAATGTCCTTATCCCCTTTTGCCACGATCATGTGCCGTGGCTCGATAACCAATATTTCGGGCTTACAGGCCGCGGCTATTTCGGCCGGGTCGCCTTTCATAAAACGGTGATTATCTACCAAACCGGAATGATTATCAATGGTGGTGCTTTCCCACCCGCTAATTACAAGATAATCGTTGTTGTTTTCGATCCGCGATTGTTCAACCATCTTCTTCCAGAAATAATACGTCCGGTAACCAATAGCTGTAAACAGGGCCGAATCTGTAGGAAAAGCTTTGCGGAAGCCCCATTTATCTAAAAACTGGTGGTAACCGCTAAGCACTTCCGTTGCATCATCCTTTTCATAACCATCGGGATGCTGCTTATCAAACGAGTGAACAAGCTGATCATAATTATCGGGCGTGGCAGCGCCAAGCATTTCACCCCACATATTGATATTGGTATGTGCGGACGATCTTTGTTTTTGCCTGAAGTTTGTCGGGTCTGTATACAAGAAATCAAGATAATTACAAGGGCCGCCGCAGGTATGGATGTCCTGCCATCCCGCGTAGGGGTTAGATGTGCCGGCATAACTGATATTATTGCTGTAGGGCAGCATCAGTACCTGTGCATTTTTGGGCTCGCCGCCGGAATAGAAGGCAATTATACGGCTCGGATCGAGTTCGTGCATTTCGCGGAACAGCCTGTAAATACGCGGGTTGCGCAAATCTAGATCGCTTGATTCATTCTGGATAGTATACATGATCAGCGAAGGATGACTGCGGTCCCTTTTTACCATTTCCAAAATCTTTTCTTCCTCGTATTTTTCCCAAAATGCCTGGCCATCACCATCGGGGCCTGCACCGCTTGTGTTTACGGTATCCGGCTGTATGTAACTCTTTTTTGGCTTAAGCGCATTTAACAACTCTTCATCTTTACCTAAAAATTCGCCATTGGGACCAAAGGGGCCGCTTGCGTAACGCGCTCCCACCGCGAATTTGCCGCCGCCGGGTTCCTCACACCTCAGTAAACCTTCCCGGTCCTGAACATCAAGCACAGCGGGCTTGCCAATATTACGATGGAACTGGAGGCAGTTCAGGCCCATCTTTTTTGCGGCCATAACCTCGCGGTTAGCCATTTCAACATCGGGCCAAAGGCCATTACGGCCCCAGAAGCCCCATGATATAGCCGATATTGCTATAATGCGCTTGTTATTAAATACCAATTTAGCGTTGCTGCCTATGCCCGTTGCCGTCATATACCTGAAGCCGAAATTAACCTGGCGGTCACTTGCGGACAAGCCTGGCAAAGACGCCTTTGCTTTGTATAATACCGGGTGGTCAAGCCCCCATGGCCTGGCTGAATTTAGCCGGGCGTCCAATTCAACTATCTTCGTTTGGCCGGCAGTAAGATTGACTTGTTTATCACCGCTCCAAACTACTTTACCCTTATAAAGAATATTAAATTTTACAGGGCCCTTATATGACTTTCCGATACTATTAACATCAGCTACTAAATGCACTTCGTGCAGGTCGGGCTTATTGATAGCCGCCAGGTCGCCGACCGAAACATTGTCGCGGACACTCAATTGAATATCACTATCCAAACCACCGAAGCCATGTGATGGCGGTAGAAAATATTTACCCCATTGAATGCGCATCTGCGCAAAATCAATCCAGTCCAAATGTCCACCGGGGTTGGTGATCCGAACGGCAAGCCGGGTTATTTCCCCGGGTTTTACCGCATCGGTAATATCAGCCTGGAAAGGCAGTTCGCCCATAATGGAATAACCGCATAATTTACCGTTACAATAAACCTCCGACCGCAACCTGGCCCCGCGAAACCATACCAGCACACGCTGGCCGGGCTTAAATTGCGGTACTTGTATATTGCGCCACCACCATGATACACCCAGGTAGTTGCCATTACCAAATGCGGTACCTTTGCCTCTCTGCGCTTCATTTTTTGTATATGGCCGGCGACCGAACTTTCCCCAGTAATGCTCTTCAACTGTGCTCGGTAAAGTTACATTAATCCCCTCGTGCGCATCAAGTAATTTCCACCCGCCGGTAGGCGGATTGACTTTCATCTTACTTAAATTAACGTCTTGCGGTAAATAAATATCATCGTCCTGCCAGGTTGCATCCCTATCGGGCCACAGCCGCCATCCTGAACCAGAAATATCAAATGCCCCCGTTGAGTTTTTTATAGTGTTAGTGGATTGCGCATAACTTTGCAGCGAGAATAATACCGCCAGAACGAACGGTAATCTTTTTAACAGCATCGATTTTTGTAATTTAGTTTATAAAAAATGGTAATTGGTGCTGCAAAAAAACGCAACCGTGTTAATTAGCGATTAATAAAAAATTAATAAGCTTGTTGATTTTAATATTTATCTCAATTAGTTTTATTGCTCCGTTATTTTCCAGCGCAAATTGTCGATACCTGCATCAGTAGCCAGCACAATTGCAGACCCCGCTGTTAATGATCCGTTATTACTTATCGATTTACCGCTGCTTTTGCTTTGTATGCGGCAATAACCTGTTCCATCCCACTCTAAATGCCATTTTATATCATCGGCATTTGTTTCAGGCGTTAGTGTAACCGGGCTGTTATCCGGCGATGATTTGCCGCTCCCGAGGAATTTCCCGGTCAGCCTGTTTTTTATTTTAAAATATCCGGCACCGTCATAAATTAACTGCCATTCGTTACCATTGTCGGTAACATCTTGCGCCTGTACAGCCTGCCCTTCGGCTTTGCCCTGAGTAACGAGCTCCATTTGACTGGCCCTGTTTTTTATGCTGTACCATTTATTAACATCGAAAGGTGATATAGGTATAATCGAAGTAATAGCTGTGTGTGCTTTCAGCATTTTGGCGCCAATGCCCACCAAACGCAGGTAATAATCGCTAGTTGCACCATCATAAGTAAGAAAAGGGGCTTGGGTTGGCGGCTTAATTTCGATCTTCATGATCTGTGTGCCTTCATTGATCTCATCAAACATGGCTACAAACGCGCTGTTGATCGTTCCGGTTTTTGACGCCGCGATAAACTGTTCCCAAAGATAGTTTCCGGTACGGCGCGGCACACTCGGTCCGGCGGGTGGCGTAGGGGGCGGCCCCGCTATGTGGGTACCCGAATTAAATACCGGCATAAATATGACGTTGTTGGCCGTGCATTTTTCAATATCGCCCGCCCATTCAGATGTGTTTTGTACCGAATAACCGGTGATGGGGTCTTTTATCCTGCGGCCCACACTCCAGGGCTGCAAACCCTGCATCCGCATCAGCATAGCCTGGAATTCCGGTGTGCCTTTTGCGCGCCAGTTATTATCCACCCCGCCTACTAAAGTGGCCTGGTATTTTCCAGGGGCTAAAAGAAAGTCGATCACCGGGTTCATATAATCAGGCTGTGACGCAGGGCGGCCCGGGAAAAATCCCCATAGCAGCAGTACCGGCTTGCCATTGTGGTGCATGTATCGTGGATCACTGGCGACACCATCATCGACCATTTTTTTCCATTGATTTACAATAATATTGTAAACAGCATCTTTAGGCGTCCTTACACTAAACCCGCTCATATCCCACATAAATGCCCAGGTACGCCCGGTAGCCGTTGCCGCCCGTTTCACATTCTCCATAATGGTAAGTACAGCCATACTGTCGCGTTCCTGTCGTCCGCCCGGGAAATGGTCGCAAAACTCAGACAGCCATACGCCGTCAATGCCGTATGTTTTCATCCACTTAAAGTGCCGTAATACCGTTTTAGGGTTTTGCGCACTGTACAGGTAAGCCTGGTTTCCGCCGGGGTAAGTGAATCCCGGAACAGCATATTTTTCACCAGGGGTTAGTTCGCTCATGTCCGGCCAGGTGTCAAACCCTAATTTTGCAGGACTCGGAACAGGTGAATTGAACAGGTGCGCCCAACCCTTGTTTCCGCCACGGTCGCCCGGTGTACGGAACCAGCCCTGGTAGCCGGCCATTACCTTGTTATTCATCGTTGTGGCATCTACCGTTTGCGCATTTAACTGCGTTGTAAGACCGGATATAAGCATTATTGCCAGTATGAGCCGCAATAAAAATGGATTTGTCTTTTTAATTTGAGATTCGTCTTTAACTATCATGATATGTTTATTCAGTAGTAATTATCGCATTCATTCCGGCCTGTTTGCCTGTAGCTTGCCAAAGTTATAATTGGGTTTATTGCCCATAACCATTTTGAGCAAGCCGCCTTTCATAATATCCCGGTGCAGAATATAACTTTTTGTGTAGTTTTTCCCGTTTAGTGACACGCTTTGTATGTAAATGTTTGCAGGACTGTTGTTTACAGCTTCTACCTTAAATTTTTTACCATTATCGAGGTTGATGGTAGCCTTGTCGAATAGAGGGCTGCCAATAACATACGCTTCCGAAGCAGGAAACACGGGGTAAAAACCGAGCGACGAGAAAATATACCATGCCGACATTTGTCCGCAATCTTCATTGCCGATAATGCCATCCGGATTATCCAGGTAAAAGTTTTTCATGATATACCTTACCTTTTCAGCCGTTTTCCATTGTTCGCCACTGTAGGCATATAAGTATGAAACATGATGGCTTGGTTCGTTTCCGTGCGCATACTGGCCTATTAATCCCGTAAGGTCCTGTAAACCATCTTCCTCAGTCGATTTAAGCTGAAAAAAGTCGTCAAGCCTGGTATTAAATGATTTATCTCCACCTAACAGCGCGATGAGGCCCGGTACGTCCTGCGGCACCAGCCACAAGTATTGCCAGGCGTTTCCTTCGGCGTATAAGTTGTTTTTACTTTTAAGCGGCCCAAAACCCGGAGACCAGTTGCCGTCAGATAACTTGCCCTTAAAAAACTGGTCGGCCGGGTCAAAATATAACTTGTAGTTTTCGCTTCGTTTTTTGAAATAATTATAATCTGCTGTTTTGCCCATCTTTTTTGCCATTAGGGCGATACTGCCATCGCTCACGGCATACTCAAGGCCTTTGGCCACAGGCCTTGTTTGTTTATCGGTAGGTATCGGCTTAAAGTTTTTCACATACATCATGCCTAAAGAATCGGACATGGCCGTGCTTTTTACGGCCTCGTATGCCTTACCGGCATCAAATCCTTTAATGCCTTTTAAATAAGCTTCAGCAACAACCTGCAGGCTGCTTATACCTACCATGGTGCCTGTTTCATTGCCCATCAAATGCCAGACCGGTAACTTTCCCTGCTGCCGGTAAATAGCCAGCATCGTATTGATCATGTCACCTGCTCTTTTAAGCTGGATAAGATCAAACAGCGGGTTTTCGGCTCGATAGGTGTCCCAAAGCGAAAAAACGGTATAGTTATTAAATGTTGCGTGTGGATATACTTTCTTATCTGTACCGCGATAGTCGCCGTTGTGATCATTGAACAGAGCCGGGTCGATCGTGCTATGATAGAGGGATGTATAAAAAATGCGTTTATCAGCGGGGTTCTTTGTGCTGATAGAAATTTTGGATAGCTCTTTGTTCCATTTTGCATTGGCTGCCTGTGCTACTTCCCGCAAATCCCAGCCCGGGATCTCGGCATCTATATTCGCCAGGGCATTTGCGGCGCTTACCGGTGAAATACCGACCTTTAATTTGAGGGTTGCCGGCGGGCTGTCAAAGCTGATCAACCCCTTTATCGCAGTTCCTTTACCGCTATTCCCTTCCAAAAGTTTATCATCATCATACACGTTAAATTTGGGCAACGGCAAGGATGACCGTATGGCGAAGAACAGCCACTGATTTTTTGCCCAGCCCTTTGAAAACCGGTAACCTTCAATGGTGTATTGATCGGTTTGCTTTATATATGTATCCGTGCTTTTGTCGTTAATTCCTTCTTTCAGGTCAATTATAACGTGCGCCTCTTTCCCTTGCGGGAAATGATACTGGTGAAAGCCTACCCTCTCTGTAGCCGTTAATTCAACACCGATGCCCGAAGCATCCAGCTTAACAGAATAATACCCGGGCCTTACCTGCTCATTTTTATGAGAATAATGCGAAGCATAACCACTGCCCGGAATCTTTTCCTGTCCCTTGTCTGTTTTAACCGGGCCGGTGTAAGGCATGATGAGTATATCTGCCAGGTCGCCTATGCCTGTACCGCTTAAATGCGTATGGGCAAAACCGATTAAAACGCTATCGCCATAATTATAACCGGAGCACCAATCCCAGCCTTTATAAAAATTCTCCGGGCCTAATTGCACAGCCCCGAAAGGCACGCTTGCCCCGACAAATACATGCCCATGCCCGCCCGAGCCTATATATGGATCAACAAAAGAAGTTAAATTCCGGTCCGGATGATGCTGTGCATGCGCACTGATACCGGTTAAAAAAGTAATAGCAATGGTCAGGCTAAAGCGTATTGTTTTTTTATAAAGAAGATTCATAATCCGATTAAAAACTGGTCGCAGGAATATTGTTATGGTTAAAACCACAGCAACAAAACACGTTTTTTATATTAATAAGTTACTAAAAAAACATTAACCAGGGTGGCTGATAAAGCAAATTCCGTAATGTATCATGTTCTTTACGTTACAGTAATTGCAAAACGTTATGCGTGATTTTAGATTTGATATTGAATGCCTGGCGGCATTATTTTTTTAAGCTCTTTAAATACTTTATACTTTCCGGAACCTGCGTAATTGAATTACTGCTTTCGTCCTCGATATAATAATGCTGAATCCCTGCTTTAATAGCAGCGTGGATTATTTCGGGAATATTGATTACTCCTGTTCCAAGTACCACATCGTTTTCGCCCGACGTACCACCGGACATATTACCGGCAACACCATGTTTCAAATCTTTAAGATGCAGCGCCTTGTACCTTTTTCCATATTTTTTTATTAGCATGGCCGGATCTTGTCCAGGAAAGAAAGCCCACAGCACGTCCAGTTCATAGCTAACATATTCCGGATCTGTATTTTTAACGATATAATCATAGAGCGTTCCGTCCTGGTAGGGTTCAAATTCAAATCCATGGTTATGATAGATAAACTCAAGCCCGTATTTTTCCTTTAAAATTTTCCCGTATTTATTAAAATCTTCAATGGCCTTTTGCGCATTTTCAAGTGTAAAGGCGCCCTTGTGCGGTATACCTGCAACCCGCACATATTGCGCCCCAAGTATCTTCGCCTTTTTGGCCACCTCGTCAGTCTTGTTTACAAGGTCGTCATAGCCCACACCAAAAGATGAACAATGCAGCCCTCTTTCATCAATAAGCTGACGCATTTCTTCTGCCGTTTTTCCAAAGAGATTGGAAAATTCAATATCAGTGATGCCGTTGTTTTTAATTATATCAAGCGTACCGGCCACATCTTTTTGGAAATTATTGCGATAAGTATACGAAACGATCCCGGGGCTGGCGGGGAACAATAACGTTTTATTTTGTGCGCGAAGGGTACCAAATGCAACAAGCATAATAAGCGTGCAGGTAGTGAATTTATGCGGGGTTGTATGTTTCTTCATCAGGGCAGATTTAAGTTTCTTATCAGCCTAAAAATAACGCCTTATGTTTCGGCAAAAATAACTTAGGCGGTGACATTGTTTTGTCAGTGTGTCCAGGTGTACCAGGTGTGTCCACGTGTGCCGGGTGGTACACCTGTATCTCTTTCACAAAATGATACAGCCTCGATTTTATCTTATGCACCGTACAAATAAATTATTGAAGTATAAAGCTACGGTTTTTCAAGCGCTGATACCAACTGTGTTAAAAACGCGGGCTGGTTACAGTCTAACTGGCCTGAAAACTGCCATCTTCCATTTGTTTGGATAAGCTTGATCAGAAAATTGTTCCATCCCTGGTGCAATTTAAGCGCCTCAGCCTTCGCCTTTCCGCTGTCTATACTTCCATTGCGGATATTATTAATGATCATTTTTCCATTAAGGTACACCTGTACTGAGTTACTGGCAGACACTTCCATATTTACAACGGGGATGTTAGGTTCGGTAAGCAGGTCTTCCAAAGATCGCGGGCTTGATACCCAAAAGCTTAAATAAGCGACGGCATTATTCTTTGGGCCATCTGCTTTTAATCCCGATAGGTCCAATATCCCGTTTTCATTGGAAACCGGTACCCATGCTTTTCCCTGAACTGAAGCACCGGCGTGGATTTGCCCGCCGGACGACGGATCAACAAAGTTCCGGGCAGCGCCATCTTTTAAGGAATCAACGGGGAAGTTCCCGCAATACAGTTCCCTTGCAATAGTGCCATCCTTTAACAGCGGTTTACCTGCATCGTTACCTTCATCAAGCGGAATACCGGCGTTTGAAAGTACCTGGCGGATCAATTTTTCGGCCTTTGCAAGTCTTGGCGCGGCCGGCAACGTGGTAACGATCAAAGTACCATTACCTATCTCCTTTTTTATTAAAGCAACACCCGGATCCTGGCTTTCCCTTTCGGAACGGACTATCATAGCCGTTTTGGCATATTCAGGCTGACTGTTCCATTTCAACCAATCCGTATGGTTTGCCCTGAGCAGTATCTTACTTTGCGCAACAAGCTGACCTGAGAGACCGTTCGTGATAATTTCAGGCGGCCTTAACTGCGAGAAATACAAGTCGGCAACGGAGATGCCCGATGTCAGCGAATCCTTTGATACGGGCAATAAAGAGGAGCTTTTTATCGAGGTGATCTTAAGCGGAGCGGGCAATAAGCGGTTTACACCAGACACGCTGTTTTCATCAACTCCCCATATCATTACAGTACCCCCGTTATTAAATACGTTATTTATCAATGACAGGCTGCCTGCGTCCGGCGGATGCACGCCATCGACAAATAATATTTCAGGCACTTTCTGTATGTCAAGTTTCGTAAAGGGCACACCTGTTCTTGTCAGTTCAGCGGCAAGTGTGCTGCCACGTCCGCCAATTACTTTTACAGATGCCACCGTTTTTGCCGGCTTCGCCACGGAAACAACGCTTTTACCGGGAGTCCATTTATTAATGCCGGCCAACGGTTCGGCAGAGGCATCGCGTATGGCATCAAACAGGGGCCATGTTTGATACAGCGGCAATGACGGATCGTATCCCGGGTTTAAAGTTGTAGAATACGGGCCTAAACGTTCCGGCTGTACCCCAGGCTGCCCTTCTTTATATGAAGTAAAATAAATACCATCGTTAAGTGTGGGTGGTTTTGTTGTGTCTTTTAAACCCAGCGGAAGCGGTTTAAGGCCATACCAAACCATATTAAATACACTGCGATAAACCGCATTTCTTTCGCGCTCAGCTACCAATATTTTGTAAGAATCCTGAGCAACACCTTCCATACGGCCTAAAAACGATTCGTATGCACGGCCGCCGTTGGTTTCAGCAACCTGCTCGGGCGTTCCATAATACGCGTTTCCCGCCTCGCCAACTCCCCAGGGTTTTCCGCTGTTTTTACCCCTGTCCATGGCTGCGGGTCCGCCATAATGAACCACATAACTAGGGAAACGCCCCTGGCCATCGTCTTCGCCGTCTGCCGATATCCATGGCCGCGAAGGGTCTAAGTTCCGGCAGATATCGCGCCAAATACCATAATACTTTATAAGGGTATCCCTCATGCCGGGAGGGTTGCGCATCACACCGGTTACAATAGGCATAACCTCGTTTGAAACACTCCAGCCGAATATAGCCGGGTGATTGCGGTCTCTTAAAATAAGCTCGGAGAGATGCGTTCTTGAATCCAGCCAAAAGGCGGGATCATTTAGTTTCGGGCCGCCATCGCTTGCCCAAACGGCTGTTTCATCCAGCACCAATATACCCATTTCATCAGCCACGTCCAGGTAAAATGAAGGATAAGGCTCGGCATGAAGCCTCACAGCATTCAAGTTAGCATCCCGCATAGCTTTAAACCACGAAACCGCATAACGGCGTGTCATTTGCGGTATGCCCAAAAAATGCCACGAATCACCTTTCATGATGATCGGTTTACCATTGAGTAAAACTTTATTTCCGTCAAACGTTATTTCCCTCCAACCGAAGCGGGTATATTTTTTATCTGTGGTTTTGCCATTAATGGTAGCGTTCACGATCAATCCGTAAAGGTTCGGATCTTTAGGCGACCAATTTTTTAGCTGCCCTTTAACATCTGCAGATAGCACTACCTTTATTTCGGTATGTCCGGGGATATTTAGTTTAAGTGCCGAAAAACGGAGCGAAGGGGTCGAAGCGAGCGAAAATGACGGTTCGGCCATGGCCGAAATGGACTTGCCACTGTTTGCTATACATTGCAAGACATTTGCGTCGAGCATAAGGTCAGCGATTTTATCTTCCTCATTTTTAATGGTGACTTCTGCTTCAAGCTTACCGGCGCCAACTAATGGCTTAATATAAACATCGGTAATGTGAACCTGCGGCAGGGCTTCGAGGTAAACATCCTGCCAGATGCCGGCAATGTGCTGCCCCCAAAACGATCCTGCCTGGTACGTCCTGCGGCCATAGGGGCCCGTTTTATCAAAAAGGGACGCCTTGCGTATCCCAACGCTTACTTCATTTTCTTTTCCCGGAAGTATAAGCCCGGTAACATCCACGTCAAATGGCAAAAAAATCCCAAAATGATGCCCGGCCACTTTTCCGTTAACCAAAATTTGCGCGTCACCGGCCACCGCGTCAAAATGCAGCACGATATGTTTCCCGTTCCAGTTTGCCGACACAGGAAACTTCTTTCTTAGCCAGCCCATTTTTATATTTTCCCACTCTTTTGGGTAGTCAGGATAAGTCCTGAAATCTCCCCCCTGCCCCTTGTTATCGGCAAAGCTGTTCACATTCCAGGGCGAAGGCACACGGACCTTTATTTTTCCCCAATTATTCACTTCAATACCCGGCAAATCCGGTGGGTTATCGATTCCCTGCCTGAAATTGGCAGGCAACTGAACCGGCATAAATTGCCACGATCCATTTAGGCATATATCCTCACGGTAGGGTTTTTCGAGCGGCTTTACCAGCATCTCCGAGGGTGCGTACACACCCTTATATTCAATATGCTGGCCATAACTGAGAGAACCAAATACAAATAAGGTAAAGATTGAAAGTAATAAACGCTTCATTTTTTAGCAGGTGATTTATAAATGGCCGGCGGGATTCAACTTTGTGAAATATGCCGCCTTAATTGGTTTATCTGTTAATTATTGCTGTAGCTTAATCAACATTCACCAAAAAACGCATCGTTAACATAACAAAAGATTAATAAAGAATTAATTGAAAGGCATACGAAATAATAATCCGTAACAAATATGTTAGGGCAACTCATTTCACATGATAATTACATCATTGAAACAATTTCTTATCTCCGACAAGTGCCAGGATTTGCCGCGTTGGGGTCACAAAAAAATTGAAAAAACGCCATTTTCTTTAGATCCGCCAAGAAAAAGTTCAAATTTAATCCAGTAAGGGCTACAAAGCCACCTTCGGGTGGCTTTTTTGTTGAGATGAAATTGTTTCACGGCTTCCTTGCTTGCTCAAACTGGACTGTATCATTTTGTGAAAGAGATACAAGTGATACACCTGATACATTGTCCCATCCTGAAAAAAGTCTGCACTTTTTGTTAATAATTCTACGGCAGCTAACCTTATTACACTTCGTACTTCCCCGTAAACTCGTTATCTTTATTTTTGAGCTTTCGATGCCCTGTTAAAGCCAGTTGATCGCGGTCTTTCTTTATCATTGCTTAATTATTATAAACCATTTTTTTCATAGATCATGCAGGTAATATTTGGTATCATCTTCCACTTTATTGGTGGTTTTGCGTCCGGGAGCTTTTACATCCCATATAAAAAGGTGAAAGGCTGGGCATGGGAAAGTTTTTGGATCGTGGGCGGCCTTTTTTCATGGCTGATCGTTCCGCCGATCGCAGCGTGGCTTACCATACCGCATTTTACAGAGATCATCAAAACCACAAATGGCAATATACTTTGGCTTACCTACCTGTTCGGCCTGCTTTGGGGAATAGGCGGCCTCACCTATGGCTTAGGCGTCCGTTACCTGGGCGTATCACTCGGAAGTACGATTATACTGGGCCTTTGCGCGGTATTCGGCGCCCTTATTCCATCTGTTTATTACAATTTCTTTCCAAAAAACGGGAAAGACACTTTTACGATGCTGCTGCATAGTCATTGGGGTCAAATGGTACTGTTAGGTATTGTCATTTGTGTAATTGGAATTATTATTTGCGGTAAAGCGGGCACTATGAAGGAACGCGAACTGATCAAGGGCACGGCAGATGTTAACGACAATAAAGATTACCGATTTGGCCTCGGCATCTTTGTAGCCATCGTGTCGGGTGTTTTAAGCGCCTGTTTTAATTTCGGTATTGAAGCCGGTAAATCTATGGCAGATTCGGCAAATGAAATATGGAAGGCTGCTCACCCGGCGCAGGGCAACTTCCTTTATCAAAACAATGTGACTTATATTGTCATCCTGTGGGGCGGTTTAACCACCAACCTGGTATGGTGTATCATCCTGAATGCCCGGAATAAGACTTTCGGTGACTATACGAATAGAAAACGGCCTCTGCTAAAAAATTACCTGTTCTGTGCGCTCGCCGGTACTACCTGGTTTTTACAATTCTTCTTTTATGGTATGGGCGAAAGTAAAATGGGAAATGGGGCCAGTTCATGGATATTGCATATGGCGTTTATCATCCTGATCGCCAATACATGGGGGCTTTTGTTGAAGGAATGGAAAGGTGTGAGCCGGAAAGCGGTCGTCACCCTGGTAGCCGGAATTTTAACTATAATCATCTCTGTTTTGATTGTTGGTTACGGTAACTCAATAAAGTAGTTTTATAAGCATTAAAATATATAATATATGTCTGCAAGCACAAAGCAATTTAAGCACGTAAGTTACCTGTGGGACGACGCCAAAGCAGCCGAATTGGCTGGTGACGAAGTGGCGCTATTGATATACCGCTCCAATTTACTGGGGGCCGATCTTCGGCTGACCAATTACGGGGGCGGCAATACCTCGTGCAAGGTAATAGATAAAGACCCCCTGACGGGGAATGAGGTTGAAGTGATGTGGATAAAAGGCTCGGGAGGTGATATCGGCACATTAAAAAAGAGCGGTTTAGCAGTCTTGTATGTTGATCGCCTGAGAGGCCTGAAAAAAGTTTACCGCGGTATAGAACATGAGGACGAAATGGTTGAACTGTTCAACCACAGTCTATTTGACCTGAATTCAAAAGCGCCGTCTATCGATACGCCGTTGCATGGTTTTTTGCCCTTTAAACATATCGATCACTTGCATCCCGATGCAGCCATTGCTATCGCGGCGGCAAAAGATGGCAAAAAGATCACTGAAGATCTTTTTGGTGGAACAATAGGCTGGGTTGACTGGCAGCGCCCGGGCTTTGACCTTGGCTTAAAACTCAAAGCATGTTTGGATAATACCCCCGGTATCCGTGGTATTATGTTAGGTTCTCACGGTTTATTTACCTGGGGCGATACCGCATATGAAAGTTACGTCAATACGCTGGAAGTGATTGAAAAATGTGCCGGATATTTAGAGGAAAGTTATATAAAAAAAGGGCCGGCGTTCGGCGGTAAAAAAATAGATAGCCTGCCCGATGCCGATCGTAAGAAACAAGCTGTTGCCCTGGCACCGGTATTACGCGGCTTTTGTTCGTCCCATACGCAGATGATCGGCCATTTTACCGATGATGCCCGTGTGCTGGAGTACATTAATTCTAATAACCTGGAACGCCTTGCCGTTATGGGCACCAGTTGCCCCGATCATTTTTTGCGCACCAAGATCAGCCCGCTGGTACTGAGATTAGAGGCGGATGAAGACCTGTCGGATGCCGATGCAGTAAAAGCAAAAATTGCCCCAGCCTTCGAGGCCTACCGTGCGATGTATGCCGACTATTATAACAGTTGCAAGCGCGCCGGTAGCCCGGCAATGCGCGACGCCAACCCGGTGGTTATATTATATCCCGGCGTAGGTATGTTCACTTTTGCTAAGGATAAGCAAACTGCACGCGTTGCGGCTGAATTTTATATTAACGCCATTAACGTGATGAAGGGCGCCGAAGCTATTTCGGCATATACTTCCCTTCCGCGCCAAGAAGCTTTTGATATCGAATATTGGCTGCTTGAAGAAGCCAAACTTTCCCGCATGCCAAAGCCTAAGCCTTTGTCGGGCCGCGTAGCTTTTATAACCGGCAGCGCCGGCGGTATCGGAAAGGCTATCGCAAAAAAGTTTGTTGAAGAAGGCGCCGTCGTTATTTTGAATGACATGAATGCTGAACGCCTGGCAGGTGCGGGCGAAGAGTTTAAAGCACAATATGGTAAGGATGCCTATACAACGGCTGTATTGAATGTTACCAGCGAGGGACAAATAAAAGAAGCCATCTCCGCAGCTATACTGGCGTTCGGGGGTGTCGACCTGGTTGTCAATAATGCAGGACTGTCTATTTCCAAAACCATAGCCGATCATACCGAAGAAGATTGGGACCTTTTGTACGATGTATTGGTAAAGGGCCAGTTTTTTGTGACCCGGGCGGCGGTTGCCGTAATGAAGAAACAGTCTTTAGGAGGCGATATCATTAACATCGTAAGTAAAAATGCATTGGTAAGCGGCCCTAATAACGCCGGTTATGGTAGTGCTAAAGCGGCGCAACTGCACCTTAGCAGGCTGAATGCTGCAGAATTGGGTGCTGATCATATACGGGTTAACGTGATCAACCCGGATGCGGTGATCAGTGACAGCAATATATGGGCCGGCGGCTGGGCGGAAGGACGCGCGAAAGCTTATGGCATAACCGTAGCCGAGTTGCCTGGATACTACGCAAAAAGAACATTATTGAACGAGATCATTTTACCTTTGGATATAGCCAATGCTTGTTTTGCATTAACGGGAGGGTTACTTAATAAGTCAACCGGGAATGTGATCAACGTGGATGGCGGCATTCCAGCAGGTTTTGTAAGGTAATAAATAGTCAATTTACGGAGATGCAAATAGAGAAATACAGGTTAGACGAGATCAATCAGCAACTGATCAGCAAACATCAACGACAATTTGAAGGTGTGGCTGCCGACATTGCCGATGTTGATTCAATCATACAGAAATTGAGCGTGTTTAACATTGCTATACCAAGCTGGGCCTTAGGGACAGGCGGAACGCGTTTCGGCCGCTTTTCGGGAGGCGGCGAGCCGCGAAACCTGGAGGAGAAAATTTCTGATGTAGGTATTATCCATGCACTTAACAGATCAAGCAATTCAATCTCCCTCCATATCCCCTGGGATGTGCCGGATAATGCGTCATCGATAAAAGCGCTGGCTGCGCAAAACGGCCTGCACTTTGATGCTGTAAATTCAAACACCTTCCAGGATCAGGCCGACCAAAAGCTGAGCTATAAATTCGGCTCGCTTCATCATGTTGATAAGGCGGTGAGGAGACAAGCCATCGAACACAATATCGAGGTGATCAAATATGGTGTTCAGCTCGGTTCGAAAGCCTTATCGGTGTGGTTATCTGACGGTTCTAATTTCCCGGGGCAACTTAATTTCAGGAAAGCATTTCAAAACACGTTCGAAAGCTTACAGGAAATTTATGCCGCTTTGCCTGACGATTGGAAAATATGGATAGAGTACAAGCCCTATGAGCCAAATTTTTATTCGACCACCATTGGCGACTGGGGCCAATCCTACCTTTTAGCATCCAGGTTAGGTGCAAAGGCAAGTACACTGGTTGACCTGGGCCACCATTTGCAGGGAGCCAACATTGAACAGATCGTATCCTTATTATTGATGGAGGGTAAGCTGGCCGGCTTCCATTTTAACGATTCCAAATATGGGGATGACGACCTCACCGTTGGCAGTATCAACCCTTACCAATTGTTCCTGATCTTTAATGAACTGGTAGAGGGAATGGATGCCAGGGGAATGGACCATGCCATGTCCATCGGCTGGATGATCGATGCTTCCCATAATGTGAAAGATCCGATCGAAGATCTGCTGCAATCGGTACAGGCCATTAAAATTGCGTATGCGCAAGCTTTGCTGGTTGATAAAACGGCATTGGTTGTCGCTCAAAATAATAACGATGTAGCTTTAGCCCAGGAAATTTTGCAGCACGCATACCGAACAGACGTCCGCCCTTTAATTGCCGAGGCCGGTTACCGCACAGGCGGTGCATTAGATCCGGTAAACGCCTACCGTATATTGCATATCCGCGATAGCCTGATCAAAGAACGCGGGCTAAAGACAATAGCAACAGGACTTTAATTTGGATGTGATATGAAGGCTATACCGGTTATTGCGATATTCGACGTCGGAAAAACGAATAAAAAACTTTTCCTGTTTGATGAAAATTACCAGGTAGTTTTTGAAAAAACCGTGCGGTTTACCGAAACGGCCGATGAAGACGGGTTTCCCTGCGAAAACCTGGAGAGCCTGCGACTATTCGTTTTTGATTTTTTAAGTGAGATCCTCAAGCTAAAAGAATTCCAGATCAAGGCTATTAATTTTTCTGCGTATGGGGCAAGTTTTGTGCTGGTTGATGAAGAGGGACAACCAACAGTTCCATTATACAATTACCTGAAGCCTTATCCCGACGAACTGATGAAAAGGTTTTACAGCCAGTATGGCGGGAAAGATGCATTTAGCTTACAAACCGCGTCGCCGCCTTTAGGCAGTCTCAATTCCGGGTTGCAACTCTACCGGCTAAAGCAAGAAGAACCGGAAGTATTAAAGCGCATTAAATATGCTTTACACTTGCCTCAATACCTGAGCTTTCTGTTAACCGGCGAATATTGCTCAGATCTGACAAGCATAGGCTGCCACACGGCGCTGTGGGATTTCGAAAATAACAGGTATCATGAATGGGTGCAGCGCGAAGGAATAGCATCGATCCTGACCCCAATTGCACCTGCAAATAAAATTTACAAAGCACGTTCACCACGCAGTAACTATACTGTGGGTACAGGCATGCATGACAGTTCTTCAGCGCTTATCCCCTACCTTGTAAATTTTACAGAACCCTTTGTATTAATTTCAACGGGCACCTGGTGTATCAGCTTAAATCCGTTTAACGATTTCCCATTAACAATTGATGAACTTCAAAGCGATTGCCTCCGTTATTTGCAATACCAGGGAAAGCCGGTTAAGGCATCCAGGTTATTTTCGGGGTTTGAACATGAACTGCAGGTTAAGCGAATAGCTGATCATTTTAACTGCGATGCATCTATTTTCAGAACGTTAGATTTCGAACCGGAGATCAACAGTCGTCTTAAGACAACACAAGGCCAAACCCTTAATTTTTCCGAAAGGGAATTGTCATCATTTAACAACGCAGCCGGGGCATATCATCAACTGATAAGGGACCTCGTCAGATCGCAGGTAGCGTCAACCCAGTTAGTGCTCAAAGGCACCCCTGTTAAAAGGATTTTCGTAGATGGCGGCTTTAGTAAAAATAGTGTGTTCATGCACCTGCTTGCCGCTGCATTCCCGGATACGGAAGTTTTCGCCGCCTCAATGGCCCAGGCATCCGCGATCGGAGCTGCACTCGTCCTCCATCAAAATTGGAACACAAAGCCAATTCCTAACGACATCATTGAATTAAAGTATTATTCGGCCGGCCAGGCCATTTCATTATAAAGGCTGGATTATTTATACCCTGTTATGCAGACCAGTTTTATCCAAATGCGGTATCGAGCCAATCGAAAAAGACACTGTTATCGAAAAGTCGGTAAATAATGCTTTTATCGGCACCGATGCAGGATTGATCGTTATCCAACTCAATGAATTTGTTTGATCAGCCACGTGGCTATGTCCTCAGCCGCTTTATCATTTTCGTAGCCGGCAGGCAGCCTTCCGTTGGTATATTCATTGTACAGCCAGGGGTCGCCAACCGCTAAAACAGTACCCCTGCCATGTTTTGCGATGGCTATAATAACTGCGTTGTTGCTATTTCGTAAACCTGCGTAAGCCGGCGGTTTTATATCTATGGAGCATACATCCTTCATAAATATTTTTTTCGCGGTTTTAAAGATCGGGTTGTTGGCCGTAATTATTGCGCCGTCCTGGAAGTGGCTGTCATCAATAACATGGTTTTGCAGGTCGTCATTAAAATGCATGCCAAATTTAGCCGCCAGGTTATTAAAATGCGGCAGCTCAACATTTGCGCTGTCGTTAGCCAGCATCACCAGTACCCCGCCGGCTTTCACCCATTGCTCAATTTCGTTGATATCCCTTTCTTCAATATAGTTAGGGTGCGCGGTTTCCTTTTTTGTATCCGGGTCGACGATAATGTAGATATTAGTACCCTTTAAATTAGCCGTGGTGGGGGCGCTTTCGAGCGACTGCAATTTGACGCCCTGCTTTTTAAACACTTCTCCTAAAACAGAAAACCCGGTGTTCCCGGTGTCTTCCCACATATAATGAAAACGCACTTCCTGGCCCGATCTGTTTTTATGGGTTTCGTGGTTAAAATAATAATCGAGCGTAACGGTCTGTGCTGATGAAGCAAAAGCTCGTCCGATTAGAAAAAACACTAAGGCGATATGAAATATCTTTTTCATCATACAAGTATTTTAGGCGCCTTTCGGGTTAGAAACCGGATTATGAGCCACGCCGACATATAAGCTAACGCGCAAACAGCGAACATAATACTATAGGCAATTTGCGGCGTCGCTTTATAATGATCGGTTAAATAACCTGCCAACTGCTGGATGATCACGCCACCCAAACCGCCTGCCAAACCGCCGATACCGGTAACCGAGCCTATGGTCCGCTTGGGAAACATATCAGATACAGTGGTGAATAAATTGGCCGACCAGGCCTGGTGCGCTGCTCCGCCTATGCAAATAACGCCAACGGCCAAAACAACTGCATGGGTGCCAAATACGGCCTTATCTCCAAAATACTGGGTAAGCAATAACATTAATGGGAAAAGCGCTATGATGAACATGGCCGTCATCCTGGCCTTTCGCACGGTCATGCCGTTATTAATAAGGAACAATGGTATACTGCCTCCAAAGGTACTGCCGAATATGGCTATCCCGTAAACAATAAAGGTTGGCCACATCACCTGGTGCCCGGTAAATCCGAATTGTTTTTTCAGGTAATCCGGCAGCCAGAACAGCAGGAACCACCATACACCGTCAGTCATGAACTTCCCGATAATAAATGCCCAGGTTTGCGGATAGATAAACAATTTACCCCACGATATTTTATCGCTGATGGCAACATCTTCTGAGGGGGCCGCATGTGCAACCAGGTCGTCACTGTGTATATAGTCAAATTCGCTTTTACTTAATTTTTTATTGTCGGCAGGTGTGCTATACAGCGCGAACCAGAAAAACAGCCACACAAAGCCTATCCCGCCTGTAATTAAAAATGCATACTTCCATCCCGGATCAGGGCCAAAATATAACAGGCATGAGGGCACGAATAAAGCCGCAGCCATCGCGCCAAGACTCGATCCGCTGTTGAAAATACCTGTTGCCAGGGCGCGTTCTTTTTTGGGGAACCACTCGGCCACGGTTTTAATAGAGGCCGGGAAGTTGCCACCCTCGCCTATGCCAAACAAGCTCCTGATTACAGCGTGCAAAGCAACCGTACTGCCCGCGAAAGCATTCAGCATCCCAAAAACCGACCATACAATTAATGATAAGCCTAAACCAAGCTTGGTGCCTATCTTATCAATAAACCAGCCTGCAAATACGGTCATGATCGCATAAAACGCGGTAAAAACAGATGTTACGATTGCAAAGTCAGTATTGCTCCATCCAAAACCGCCTGTTGATACCGGGCTTGAAAAAAATTCTTTCAGGTAGCTGATCACCTGGCGGTCCATATAGTTTATCGTTGTTGCGAAAAGCAGCAACGCAGCTATTACCCATCTGTATTTTCCTATCGGGTTTTTATCCATTTTAATTGATTAGAGCGCTAATATATGTTATATGATTTCAGTAACCGGTATGGGATCAATATCTGCATAATCCAGGTTTTCGCCGGCCATCCCCCATATAAAACTATAGCTTGCCGTACCGGCGCCGGCATGGATGCTCCATGGCGGCGATATCACGCAATCATAATTATTCATTAATATATGCCTGGTTTCGTGTCCCTCGCCCATGTAGTGAAAAACACGGTGGCCTTGGGGCACATCAAAATAAAAATAAGCTTCCATACGGCGATCGTGCACATGGGGCGGCATGGTGTTCCATACACTGCCATTATGCAAAATGGTAAGCCCCATAACCAGCTGGCAGCTTTTAATGCCTTCTAAATGGATATATTTATTTATTGTGCGATGATTAGCAGTCGACAGATCACCTAGCCTAACTTTTACGGCTTCGGCATTGGTCATCAGCGTGGCAGGGTAAGCCGCATGCGCTGGTGCGGATAACAAATAAAATACTGCGGGGCTGGCGCTGGCGTCACTTAAAAAAACGACGTTTTTTGCCCCTTTCCCCAAGTACAGGCAATCCAGTTTTTTTAGCGGATAGCTTTTGCCATCAGCTGTCACTGTGCCATTGCCTCCAACGTTAATGATCCCAATCTCCCGGCGTTCTAAAAAAAAATTTGCCCTTAACTTGGGATAATTTTCCAGCTCCAGCTGCCGGTTGGCCGGGATAGCTACGCCTGCTATCATCCGGTCATAAAGTGTATAAGCACAATTTATGGTACCCGGCTTCGCTAAATTATCAAGCAGGAAGCGCTCACGTATAACAGCGCTCGTATAATGTTTAAAATCTTCGGGGTGTACGCTATGTAATACTTTCAAAGGTTTACGTATTAACTGGCTTATAAATATATTTTATTAGCAACAATTCTACAACATAGGCTTGGCAAATTGAAACAATTGAATGTTTATTTTTACGTCCACAGCAGTTTTAACAGATAATATTTTTAAAACAATTATTATTCACTAAAATAGCCGGTAAATTAACCGTTATTTAAACCAATGGCTATGAAAAAAACTTTGCCATATAAAAGCATCTTAGTTTTAATTTTTATGATCTCATCTATCACTTCCGCCGCATTAGCGCAACAAAAAGAATGGACAGAAAAAAGCGCAAAAGAATGGGTCAAAAGCAAGCAATGGGCTAATGGCTTAACCATCAAAGTTCACCCATCGTTAGATGCAGTTGAATTTGCCAGACAGTATAACGCCAACAAAACGGAGTGGGATAAAGCCTTCGCGTTTATAAAGGATAAAGATATTAAAGCCCTGCCGGCAGGCAAATACCCAATCGATGGCGATAACGTGTATGCGATGATCACCGATGGACCTGAAAAGGAATTTGAAAACACCGCCTGGGAGTCGCACAAAAAATATATTGATATACAGTATGTGATCACCGGCAAGGAAAAAATTGGCGTGGAATCATTGTCCAAAACCACTGTTTCCAAACCTTACGACGAAACAAAGGATTATGCCAATTACACCGCCGAAGGAAAATTTTATATCGCTACGCCTGACGAATTTTTTCTCTTTTTTCCAACTGATGTTCACCGCCCAAACATTAAAGTGGAAGGCTTTGATACGGCAAAAAAACTGGTTATCAAAGTAAGGTACGCTAATTAAGCTGCATCGAATGTCGTCATCAGAAGTTTGATCATAAACTTCTGATGATGCCCAATTCAAGCCCGCGCAGTTCAGCCAGCCCGCGCAGGCGGCCTATGGCGGAATAGCCGGGATTGGTTTTCTTTTTCAGATCATCCAGCATTTTGTGCCCGTGATCGGGCCTGAACGGCATCCTCGTGTCTTTCCTGCCGGCTTCTTTTCTTTTGTTTTGCTCCTCAATAAGCGCCTTCATTACCCCGTACATATCAACGTCGCCGTCCAGGTGATCAGCCTCGTGGAAATTGCCTTCGGCATCCCTTTTTGTACTGCGCAGATGTATAAAATGGATACGATGCCCGAGCCTTTTAACCATGCCTGGCAGATCGTTGTCGGGCCTGACGCCAAATGAGCCGGTACAAAAAGTAAGCCCGTTGTGTGGTGACGGCACGGCGGCATATAGCTCATTTATATCTGCTTCGGTACTAACCACTCGCGGCAAACCCAAAATCGGGTAAGGCGGATCGTCGGGGTGGATACACATCAGTACGCCTGCCTGTTCTGCAGCGGGAATCACCTGTTGCAGGAAATAAAATAGGTTTGCCTTCAGTTCTTCGGGGCCTATGCCCTTATAGCTTTCAAGCACAGCTAAAAACTGTTCAAGTGTATACCCTTCTTCCGAGCCGGGAAGCCCGGCAATAATATTTTTTACTAAAAGGGCTTTATTTTCCTCTGTAAGATTTTTAAAAAATCCAGCCGCATTTTCTTTCTGAACGGCCGAATAGCTTTCCTCTGCACCCGGACGTTTTAAAATATATAACTCAAAAGCGGCAAAAGCCGCAGCCTCAAAACGCAGGGCCGTTGAGCCGTCGGGCATTTTAAAATCAAGATCGGTGCGTGTCCAGTCCAACACAGGCATAAAATTATAACAGACGATATCAATGCCGCAGGCTCCCAGGTTTTTAACCGACTGTTTATAATTTTCAATATACCGCAAATAATCACCGGTACACTTCTTTATATCCTCGTGAACAGGGATACTTTCCACCACCGACCAGGTCAATCCTGCGGCTTCAACTTCATTTTTTCTTTTGGTGATCTCCTGCTGCGACCATACTTCGCCATTGGGTATATGGTGTAATGCTGTCACTACGCCCGTAGCTCCGGCTTGTTTCACGTCCGAAAGAGATACCGGGTCGTTGGGTCCGTACCACCGCCATGTTTGCTCTAAACTCATATCTAAAGTTCGCTTTTTGTTACTAATAAAATAAAAATTGTTCTACCCGTTGCTAATAACCTGATATGCCCCAAACATGCACATAAATCTTTTAAAATCCACTTTTAGGTTATTTTTTACACCGACTCATAAAGTTACTCCGTCATTAACCAACAACTTGCCCCGTGCTGATTAACCAAAATGACATTTTTGCTTCAATTGTTAATTTATGTTAAAACGTTTGAATACTAAGAATTTAGTTATACCTTGGTTTTTCTAAACCTTAACCATGAAACTCACAATCCTGGTATTTATTTCTTGTTGTTTTTTCTCTGCCCGATTACTTGCTCAGAGCAGTTATTCAGTGAAGGGTTTTGTAGCCGACACAGCTGCAAAGGCCAAACTGCTAAACACGTCGATAAGCGTATTAAACGCAAAGGACTCAACCCTGCGCAAATTTACCCGGGCCGATGCAAGCGGCGCCTTTTCAATAACGGGTTTATCTAAAGGAAAGTTCATACTGCTCGTTACGTATCCTAACTACGCCGACTATGTGGAAACCTTCAGTTTAGATTCCATTCATACCACCCACGATTTTGGCAGGCTGAATATGCTGCTTAAAAGCAAGCTTTTGGCTGACGTAATTGTAAAGGGCACACGCGCTGCCATAAAAATAAAAGGCGACACGACCGAATTTGACCCGCGCGCCTATACCATAGAGAAGAATGCCACTATCGAGGATCTTTTGAAGCAGCTACCGGGAATACAGATAGATAAAGACGGTAAAATCACTGCACAGGGCCAAACAGTGAGCAAGGTGTTGGTTGACGGGGAAGAATTTTTTGGAGACGACCCTACCCTCGTGACAAAAAACTTAAGAGCGGATATGGTGGATAAGTTGCAGCTATATGATAAGAAAAGCGACCAGGCTACTTTTACCGGGATAGATGACGGACAGAAAACAAAGACGATTAATGTGAAACTAAAAGAGGGTAAAAAGAACGGATACTTTGGAAAGGCGGAAGCCGGCGGCGGCACTGATGGCTATTACCAAAGTTCACTGTTGTTTAACCGATTTAAGGCGAAATCAAAGTTTTCAGCATACGGGATAATGGGGAATAACGGTAAAGTGGGGCTGGGCTGGGACGATAGTCAAAAGTACGGCGCTGGTAATGGCAATGTAGAGTTTGGCGATGATGGCAGCGTATCCTTTTATTTTAACGGCAATGCCGACGATGCGCTCGATTCTTTCGGCGGCCAGTACAATGGCCGGGGCATCCCGCTTGCCCGCACGGGCGGCGTGCATTATGATTCAAAATGGAATAACGACAAGCAATCGCTCAATACAAATTATAAGATCGGGTCATTAGCCGTTGACGGTACCGAGAACACCCTCAGTCAAAATAATACCCCCGGGAAATCGCTAAACAGTAATTCGACCCACGGATATCATAATTTTCTTTTCCGCCAAAAGCTCGACGGAACCTATATTATTAAATTGGATACTTCGTCGACCCTTAAAATAATGTTTGATGCAACTGCTAAGAACGGGCAAACGTTAGGAAAGTATAATTCCATAACGCAGCGGAACGACAGTGTAAAGCTTAATAGCAATCTCCGGAATATCATTAACAATACCGATGGTAAGATCATGAATATGAGCGCCTTGTTTACTAAAAAATTCGCTAAAAAAGGCCGCACATTTTCGTTCAATATCAGCGAGGCGCTAAACCAAAGCAGCGCGAACGGCTTCCTGAGATCGGAGGCGGATTTTTATAACACAGCCGGTGTAAAGGACAGCGTACAACGAACCGATCAATTGAAAACAAGTAGGCTGCAAAGCTCGGCGCTCACAACGAACGCCGTTTATACAGAGCCGCTTACAAAACAGCTGTCGATCGCATTTAACTATGCCCTTGGTGTGAATAATGGCACGTCCGAACAACGGTCATTTAACCAATCTTTAGCTGGCGTATATAATGTACAGGTAGATTCGTTAAGCAATAGTTACCGGCTTAATGAGTTTTCGAACCAGATAGGAGCGATTTTTAATTACAAAACAAAAAAAACTACGCTAAACGTTGGCAGCAAAGTTTCAGATGTAAACTTCAACCAGATGAATGAGTTAACATCTGCGCCGTTTAAACGGAATTTTGTGAATTGGGCGCCGCAGGCATCTTTTCAGTACCGGTTCTCGCAGCAGCAATCGTTATACTTAAATTATAATGGCCGCACTACTCAGCCAAGTATCAATCAAATCCAACCGGTAGCCAACAATACCGATAACCTGAATATCATCGTCGGCAACCAGGCGCTGACACCTTCTTTTACCAACAGCTTTGGCTTCTTTTATTACTCATATAAAGTAATTAGCGGACAATCCATAAATTTTAACGGGAATTACTCATTCACCAATAATCCGATCATAAGTAATGTATTTACTGATACCACTAAAGGAAAAACGATAAGCCAGTATGTGAATTTAGGTAACAAAACGCCGTTTAATTTCAACTTCAACTCGTACTACGGCCGAAAAATCGAGAAGATAGGGGTGAATGTGGGGCTATCCTTAAGGGCCAATGGCAATACATCGTACAGCATATCTAATGGGGCTTTAAACAGGCTTATCTACGATAATTATTCGGCGCAGCTAAACATCTCAAAATATAAGGAAAAGAAATATGAATTCTATACGTCCTTCGGGCCTAACTATACGATCAGTAACTCGTCGCTCCTAAAAAACATAAACAACAATGGTCGCGGGTTTAGAGGTGACGGCGGATTTAATTTCTACCTGCCCGCCAAATTCCAGGTGGGTTCGGATGTTAATTACGAATTCACGGCAAAAACGCAAACCTTCGCTACCGACCTGAAAAAAACATTGCTTAATGCAAATATTACCAAAACCTTTTTTAAGAACGATGACCTGAAGTTAACCTTATGGGCTAACGACCTGCTTAACCAAAATGTTGGCTTTAGCCGGTCAGTTAGCGGTAACTTTATACAGCAAAACAGCTATACCACAATTAAAAGGTACTTTATGTTTACAGTTACCTGGAACTTTAACAGCATGAATACGGCAGCCGCAAAAAAATAAAGACATGAAAATTTTCACAATTATTATAGGTGCATTGTTACTAAACATCACCCTGCTATTTGCACAGAACGCGCATTTTACTACTTCGGGAACTATCGAGTTTGAAAAAACGGTCAACATGTTTGCCCTTATAAAAAAGCAGGTCGATCTGTATAAAGATGATAGCTTTTTGGAGCAGGCATATGAATCATACAAAAAAAACCAGCCACAATTTAAAAAGCTAAAGAGCACACTCAGCTTCGTCAATAATAAAACCATTTTTGTTCCGGCCGAGGCAGATGGAAATAATACGTTTTTTGGCAACAATGCCATGGTGAACCAGAATAATATCATATTCACCGATCTGAACACGCGTACGTCTATCGATCAAAAATCCGTTTTCGAGGAAACTTTCCTGGTTAAAGACAGCACCCGGAACATCCGCTGGAAAATAACCGATGAAACCCGCGAAATAGCCGGCTTCGTCTGCCGGCGTGCAAATGCTCTTGTTTTGGATTCGGTGTATGTGGTGGCATTTTACACCGAACGAATACCGGTGTCGGGCGGGCCTGAATCGTTTACCGGTTTGCCGGGAATGATCCTTGGCCTTGCGCTTCCGCACGAGAACATTACCTGGTTTGCTACCAAAGTAGTTGAGGGGGGTGTTGACGATAAGGCCATGTTACCTCCAAAAAAAGGAAAACTGGTTAACAATATGGGATTACGAAAAACGCTCGATAATGTCATGAAAGATTGGGGCAATTGGGCTCAATCCTATTTAAAGGCGTTTTCGCTTTAACTACATGTAAATTCGCTTTTTTATCAACTATATTTGTTCGTCTAACACCTAAATAATGCTAAAAAAAGGCGAACATATTGAAGGAACACCTGTCGAACTGGAAACGCTGCTCGCGACAGATTCGAAAGCAAAGGCATTTTTCGACGGCTTATCAAAGTCGTACAAACAGGGCTATTGCGATTGGGTTGGCTCGGCCAAACAAGAAGATACAAGGCACGTACGTGCCGGCAAAGCATTAATTATGCTTCAAAATGAGCAAAAGACACTGAAAACCTGATAAATTTGCATACCAATTAATATTGCCTTATGGATAGCCCGATAGATAACGACAAAACAAAAACCGATTTACTGGCTCAGGCCGTGGATTTAAATGCCAAGCTTTTAAGCAATGCCGCGTCCACATACGCCTATAATAAGATAAATAACATCCTGCTCATGCAAATTCTTGCCAAGCTGGAAGGCCGCGACCTGGAAGAGATCCGCGACAACGTTGACCGGTATATTGCTCAATTTACAGATGAGTATATGAAGAAGAATGCGTGATTGGAGATTAGTGATTTGAGGTTAGAGATTAGGTAACACCTGCTCAACCATCTTATGGCATTTGACCTATAAACCACATTGCAGTGACTTCAGCGCTTTAAAACGCAAAAAGCCTAAGTCGTTAGACTAAGGCTTTGCAATACACCATTAAAGGTGATAAGATTTGGCACCGACCTACTCTCCCACGTTTTACCGCAGTACCATCGGCTCTGGCGGGCTTGACTTCTCTGTTCGGAATGGGAAGAGGTAGACACCGCCGATATAGGCACCTGAATATTTTAATTAGATTTGAGTATTGAGATTTGAGTATTGAGATTTTTTGTCTCACCTCTCCTATCTCACATCTCATATCTAAGACATTAATTGAAAGAAGCAAACGGATTGAGAAAACAACAGTATCAGTGTTTTGGTTGATTCACTGGTTCATTTGTTTATTAGTCATTATGTTTATCAGCTTTGCAACCAATGAACGAATGAACTATTGAACGAATGAACAGGTTCCCAATCAACCATTATTACCTGCTATGAGAAAGCTTCGGGTGATTAGTATTACTCGGCTATGATGTCACCACCTTTATACCTGTAACCTATCAACGTAATCGTCTCTTACGACCCTCAATGGAAGTCTCATCTTGTGGCTAGTTTCGCACTTAGATGCTTTCAGCGCTTATCTATTCCCAACGTAGCTACTCTGCAATACAGCTGGCGCCATAACAGATTCACCAGAGGTTAGTCCAACCCGGTCCTCTCGTACTAAGGTCAGCCCCACTCAAACTTCCTGCGCCCACAACAGATAGGGACCGAACTGTCTCGCGACGTTCTGAACCCAGCTCGCGTGCCACTTTAATGAGCGAACAGCTCAACCCTTGGGACCTTCTCCAGCCCCAGGATGTGACGAGCCGACATCGAGGTGCCAAACCTCCCCGTCGATATGAGCTCTTGGGGGAGATCAGCCTGTTATCCCCAGCGTACCTTTTATCCTTTGAGCGATGGCCCTTCCATGCAGAACCACCGGATCACTATATCCGTCTTTCGACCCTGCTCGGCTTGTCTGCCTCACAGTCAAGCAAGCTTATGCTATTGCACTCCCCGTACGGTTACCAAGCGTACTGAGCTTACCTTTGAAAGCCTCCGTTACCTTTTTGGAGGCGACCACCCCAGTCAAACTACCCGCCAAACAATGTCTCCCGCATTCGCGGGATTAGAAACCAGATACAGAAAGGGTGGTATTTCAACGTTGACTAACTGAATCCTAGCGAACCCAGATCACAGTCTCCCACCTATCCTACACATCCTGTAGCCGATTTCAATGTTAAGTTGTAGTGAAGGTGCATGGGGTCTTTCCGTCCCGTTGCGGGTAACCGGCGTCTTCACCGATACCACAATTTCACCGAGCTCATGGCTGAGACAGCGCCCAGATCGTTACACCATTCGTGCAGGTCGGAACTTACCCGACAAGGAATTTCGCTACCTTAGGACCGTTATAGTTACGGCCGCCGTTTACCGGGGCTTCGATTCAATGCGTCGGTTTAACCCTAACATCCCCTCTTAACCTTCCGGCACCGGGCAGGTGTCAGGCCATATACGTCATCTTTCGATTTTGCATAGCCATGTGTTTTTGTTAAACAGTCGCCTGGGCCTTTTCACTGCGGCTTCCATTGCTGAAAGCGCCCCTTCTCCCGAAGTTACAGGGCCATTTTGCCGAGTTCCTTAGCCATGATTCACTCGAGCACCTTAGGATTCTCTCCTCGACTACCTGTGTCGGTTTACGGTACGGGTTTTTATAACCTGAAGCTTAGCGGGTTTTCTTGGAAGTCTGATTACCTGAACTATCCTCTTACCCGAAGGCTCAAGGTACTATCAGCTTTCAGCAAGGTCTGCGGACTTTCCAACAAACCCTATACCTACGGCCTTTAACGAACTATTCCGTCAGTTCGCGTCAGTGTCACTACTCCGTCACCGCATCGCAGTTATAAAAAGTACTGGAATATTAACCAGTTGTCCATCGGCTACGCCCTTCGGCTTCACCTTAGGCCCCGACTAACCCTGATCCGATTAGCGTTGATCAGGAAACCTTAGTCTTTCGGTGGGCGGGTTTCTCTCCCGCCTTATCGTTACTTATGCCTACATTTGCTTTTCTATTCCCTCCACAGTCGGTTGTCCCTCCTGCTTCTCCGGTTAATAGAATGCTCCCCTACCAGATGCATTACTGCAAATCCATAGCTTCGGTATACCACTTGATGCCCGTTTATTATCCATGCCCGATCGCTCGACTAGTGAGCTGTTACGCACTCTTTAAATGAATGGCTGCTTCCAAGCCAACATCCTAGCTGTCTGTGCAATCGGACCTCGTTAGTTCAACTTAGTGGTAATTTGGGGACCTTAGCTGATGGTCTGGGTTCTTTCCCTCTCGGCCCTGGACCTTAGCACCCAGAGCCTCACTCCAGCGTATATTAATAAGCATTCGGAGTTTATCTGGATTTGGTAGGATTTGACTCCCCCGCACCCAATTAGTAGCTCTACCTCTTATTAACTCAACCGCCAGGCTGTTCCTAAAAACATTTCGGGGAGTACGAGCTATTTCCCAGTTTGATTAGCCTTTCACCCCTACCCACAGATCATCCGGAAACTTTTCAACGTTTATCGGTTCGGTCCTCCAGTACCTGTTACGGCACCTTCAACCTGTCCATGGGTAGATCACAAGGTTTCGCGTCTACCCCCTCTGACTATACGCCCTTTTCAGACTCGCTTTCGCTTCGGATCCGTGTCTTAAACACTTAACCTTGCCAGAGAGGAGTAACTCGTAGGCTCATTATGCAAAAGGCACGCCGTCATCCCGTATATACAGGACTCCGACCGCTTGTAAGTACACGGTTTCAGGTTCTATTTCACTCCCCTGTTCGGGGTTCTTTTCACCTTTCCCTCACGGTACTGGTTCACTATCGGTCTCTCAGGAGTATTTAGCCTTACCGGATGGTGCCGGCAAATTCCCACAAGGCGTCTCCGACCTCGCGGTACTCAGGATTCCACTATCCTACTACTCATTACCCGTACGCAGCTCTCATGCTCTATGGCCGGGTTTCCCACCCCGTTCCGGTTCTTTGTAGTATTCATGTTGTGGTCCTATAACCCCGGCTATGCCGTAACATAGCCGGTTTGGGCTGCTTCCCTTTCGCTCGCCACTACTCAGGAAATCACTGTTGTTTTCTCTTCCTCTGCTTACTTAGATGTTTCAGTTCAGCAGGTTCGCGCATTTATGCAACTATTCTTCAAATAGTTAGGTTTCCCCATTCGGAAATCCGCGGATCAATTCATATTTGCTGATCCCCGCGGCTTATCGCAGCTTATCACGTCCTTCATCGCCTCTGAGAGCCAAGGCATCCCCCGTGTACCCTTTCTTACTTTCTTCTACCATTGCCGCCTTTTGCTCGGCACGGTATGCTTTTTGATTCTTGTTATGTTCATCGGTTCACTCGTTCATCGGTTCATTGGTATTGCTACCGCTTTGCCTTTAATCGTGTAAACTTCTGAAGCCCTAACAGTCCTCTATACTGTTGTCTTCTCTTTCAATTTACTTCTTCCAATATGTCAAAGAACTTCTTAAGCTCAAAGCTTAAAGTCTAAAGCGAAAAGCTTTTAATAGCTTTCTGCTTTTAGCTTTCGCCTTTCTGCTTAGTGTGGAGAATAACGGATTCGAACCGTTGACCCCCTGCGTGCAAGGCAGGTGCTCTAGCCAGCTGAGCTAATCCCCCGTCGGATTAATGTTTGAATTATTGATTTAGTGATTTGGTGAATTCTTATCATTCACTAATTCTCCCATTCATTCATTGCCTTATGTAGTCCCGAGCAGATTTGAACTGCTGACCCCTACATTATCAGTGTAGTGCTCTAACCAAGCTGAGCTACAGGACTGTTTATTAGTTGCAGTTATTCAGTTGCAGTTGCAGGACTTTCTGCCTACTGCTGCTGCTACTGCTTACTGCCACTGGTCCTTTGCTCCCTTATTCAGGTCACATACCCCGATGGCTTCATCTTTTGGGTTTTTCTTTTGTTAATATATAAAAGACAGATCATGCAGGTAACAGCCACCGGCTGTTATGTTTTTTTGAAGAGTTTGTGGCTCCGGGCTTTTACCTTTCGGCTTTTACCTTTCACCTCTATCGGATACTGCTCCAGAAAGGAGGTATTCCAGCCACACCTTCCGGTACGGCTACCTTGTTACGACTTAGCCCCAGTTACCGGTTTTACCCTAGGACGCTCCTTGCGGTTACGCACTTCAGGCACCCCCAGCTTCCATGGCTTGACGGGCGGTGTGTACAAGGCCCGGGAACGTATTCACCGCAGCATTGCTGATCTGCGATTACTAGCGAATCCAACTTCACGGGGTCGAGTTGCAGACCCCGATCCGAACTG